>ERZ1645187.103-NODE-103-length-80652-cov-17.372073_pt1 | contig 80652 bp, 77 predicted proteins | sample MGYA00575352_ERZ1645187 | MGnify/ENA primary metagenome ERZ1645187 (study PRJEB40837, sample SAMN11349314) | freshwater sediment metagenome | isolation source: river sediment | host: Sediment | place: India: Wazaribad , New Delhi | collected 2017-02-21 ... | reverse complement strand
CGTTTCAGACGGCCCCGTAGCTCAATTGGATAGAGCACCAGCCTTCTAAGCTGGGGGTTGGAGGATCGTGCCCTCCCGGGGTCGCCAAACGCGCGAAATTGCATTTACATCAATATGTTGATGGGATCCCCAATGAACGCATAAATTGCAGGCTTGAAGGGGAGCCTCGTATTCACCGCGACGGGCTCGAATGAGCCGGCAAGCGCCGAAGGAAGCCCGAAAGCCTCACGTTGGACCACCGATCCTGCTCAGACTGGGACCGGGTGCCGATTAGTAGCCGTCATGCCCATCGCGTGCTGTCGATGCAGCGCAACAAGAACGACCGCAACGACGCGCGAGGGCTTGCCGATCTGGTGCGCATTGGCTGGTATCGCGAAGCGCGGGTCAGATCGCTCGATGCGCAACTCGTCCGTTCTCTGCTGCCGTCCCGCCAGCAACTGCTGCGATCGCGGTATACAATCGAGAGCTTCGCGGCGCGTTGAAGACGCTGGGCGCCTTGATAGGATCAACGAAGGGGCGAGGCTTCATGGCGCGGGTAATGGAGCTACGGGCTGACAACGACTGGCTCGGCTCTCTTCTCGATCCGCTGCTTGCCGCCCATGCTGCCATCGCTAAGCAGATCAAGATTGCTATGGCCAGTGTGCTCGAGGCGGCACGCAATTGGCTATGCACCGGCAACGGGTAACGTCACGATGGCAGCGAGGCCGCCGAGTTCAGAGGGCTTCAGGCGGATATCGCCGTCATAGAGCCGAGCAAGATCGCGGGCGATGGCGAGGCCCAGCCCCGATCCGGACTTCTGCGTATCCCACCGCTCTCCTATGTTGAACACGACCTCGTAGGCCTCGGGCGGCAGGCCGGGTCCATCGTCGTCGACCGCGATTTCAACGGCCTTGCCGTCCGCGTCCAGCTCGGCCCGGACACGCACCCGGTAACTCGCGTGCGTGCTCGCATTGTCGACGAGGTTGGCCAGGATCTCGTGCAGGTCCTGGCGGTCGCAGGCAACGGCGAGCGCGGCCGGGACCTCGTTCGTGAACGTGAGATCGCGACCTCGATGAAGCCGCGTCATTGCTGTCACGATCTCGGCGACCGCAGTGTGCACGGTCGCCGATGCTCCGAGCGACAGCCGCGTTGCAACGACCCGCGCGCGCGTGGTCTGATAGTCGATATGGGTCTGCAGCTTCCGGCACTGGTCGAGGATCGTTGTCGCGCTGTTCGGCAGCCCCTGCTCGGCAATCCGGTGCGCCTCGTCGGTAAGGACCACGAGCGGGGTCTTGAGGCCGTGTGCGATGTTGCCGGCCTGCGTTCGTGCCCGCTGGATAAGGTCCGTCGTCGAGGCGACGAGCGCATTCAACTCGTCGACCAGCGGCTGAACCTCGGAGGGAAACCTGCCGGCGAGTGCCTTGGTGGAGCCTGAGCGGACCGCGGACAATGCGTCGCGCAACGCTTTTAGAGGCTGCATCGCGAAGACGATGAGCAGACCCGCCGCCAGCACCATCGAAAGTCCCAGACCCAGCAGCGACCACGAGAGAGCGGAGTTGAAACTCCCGATGACGTCGTCGAGGTGGCGCTTGTCTGTCCCGATGATGAACTGGACTGGATCCTCGGCGGGGTTCCGCCACACGAGCCGTTCGGCGACCACCAGCATCCCCGTCGGCCCGTTCATGACATGGGTGTGGACGCCGACATCGGCGCGCTGGTCCGGCGGGGTGCGGAGCGGCGCTCCCTGCATCGAGGCCGAGCGGGCAAGAACCTTGCCCCCCTTCTGGATCTCCCAGTAGAACCCGGATTGCGCGACGTCGTACCGAGGATCACTTAGATTGTGCCGGAGCGTCGCACGCTCGCCGTCGATCGTGGCGAGACGCTGCAGCTCCTCGAGATGAACGTAGAGCTCCTCGTGGAACTGCGTCGTCACATGCCGCGCGAACACCGCCGACAGGACGAGCCAGGCCGCGATCATGCCGAACGCGATCCACGCCGTCGCGGCAACGATGAGGCGACCTTTGAGGCTCTCGGTGACGCGCATAGCCTCTCAATCCATCCTGTAGCCGAGACCGCGGATCGTCTTGATCACGTCGGCGCCGAGCTTGCGCCGGAGTCTGCTGACATAGACCTCGATGGTGTTTGATTCGCGCGCCTCATCGAGCGTGTAGAGATGCGCGTTAAGCTCGGCCTGCGAGACGATGCGGCCCAGTCGGTGCATGAAGTAGTTGAGCATCTTGAGATCTCGCGCCGTCATCTCGACAGGTACACCATCGCGTGTGACCTGGCCGTTGGCGCTGTCGAGCACGATGCCGCGATGGGTGAGCACCGGGCTCGCGATACCCGAGGACCGCCGGATCAGGGCCTTGAGCCGTGCCGCGACCTCGGGAATGTGGAACGGCTTGGTGATGTAGTCGTCGGCGCCCGCATTGAGGCCGTCGACCTTCTCGGCCCAGGAGCCGCGCGCGGTGAGCACCAGAACAGGCATTTGCCGATTGTTGGTGCGCCAGCGCTTCAGGACGTCGATCCCCTGCATCTGCGGCAGGCCGAGATCGAGAACCACCGCATCGTAGTCCTCGTCGTTGCCCATCGCGCAGCCGTCGGCGCCGTTACCGGCGCGCTCGACCGCGAAGCCGGCCTCGGCCAGCCCCGCTTCGAGCCGCGTGGCGATCTCGTCGTCGTCCTCGACCAGCAGAATGCGGATGGAAGCCTCCTTGCGCTTGTTGGTCATTTAGCACGCCCGACCTGAAACCAACCTGAAACGCGGGGGCAGGGTGTCGCAGGTTCGTTTCAGGTTGGTTTCAGGTCTGCGCCCTATCTGGCTCCTGTCGCCGAACAACGTGCCGATGGAGCCAGGGCAATGCTGAAGTCGCGGGTCCGACTGTCGATCCTTGTCGCGTCGTGGGTGGCTGCAACGTCGGCGGGCGCTGCCGAAGACGTGGCGCGGAATATCGCGGTCACGGCGCAACAGATCGAGCGCATGGACATCAAGATCGCACCGGTTCGAGCGACAACCACGCAGGCCGTCGCGCTTCTGCCAGGTACCGTCGTTCCGGCACTCGACGCGCGGCTGGTTGCCGCGGCGCCGTTTGCGGGAACGGTGGTCCAGGTTCACGTCCTCCCCGGCCAGGACGTGAGCAAGGGCAAGCCGCTCGCAACAATCTCGAGTCGCGAGCTTCTCGACACCATGAGCCAGGTGGCGCAGATGCAAGCCGAGATTCAGATGGCCGAGGCGACGGCGCGGCGCAAGCGGACGCTTGCCGACAAGTCCATCCAGAACCCGACGCTCGCCGAGGAGGCCGAGGCGCAGGTCGCCAAGCTCAAGGCCGTCCTGGAGCAGCACCGGCGCGCGTTGATGATCGGCGGCATCGCTGTCGGGGAGGGTGGCCGCTACGCGATCATCGCTCCGACGGATGGTCGCATCGTGGACTCGTCCATCGTGCCGGGCGACAAGGTGGACGCCATGGCGGCGGCGGTGACGCTCGATACCAGCGGCGAGCTGATGATCGAGGTGCAAGTCCCCTCCGATCTCGCCATGCGGATCAAACCGGGAGTTCGTGTCCAGGTCGTCGATGGCCCGGAGGGCAAGGTCATCTCGATCGCCGCAACGCTCGACCGGATGACCCGGTCGGCCCGCATGCTGGCGTCCGTTTCCGCCGGGTCGGGGCTCATGGCCGGGCAGATGGTTACGGTCAGCATCGTGCAGGAGGCCGCAACGGGCAGTCTGTCTGTTCCGGAGACGGCGGTTGCCCGCGTCAAGGATCAGCACGGCGTGTTCGTTCGCAACGACACCGGCTTTGCGCTGGTACCGGTGAAGGTGGCGGGCCGCTCCCTCAAGGATGTGACCATCCTTGGAGACGTGCCGAGGGATGCGCAGGTGGCGTCGAGCGGCCTGCCGGAACTCGAGCAGATGCTGGGGAGCGAGTAGGCCCATGCTGTCGCGCCTCATCGCCTCATCGCTCACGCAGCGGGTCTTCGTGTTGCTGATGGCCGCCGGTCTGGCCGTGCTCGGCGGCCATGCGTTCCGCACGTTGCCGATCGACGCTTTCCCCAATATCTCGCCCGTGCAGGTCAAGATGATCCTGAAGGCACCCGGCATGACGCCGGAGGAGGTCGAGACCCGCGTCATCACGCCCCTGGAGATGGAGCTTCTCGGCATCCCTCGGCAGACCATCCTGCGCTCGGCCGCCAAGTACGCGGTCGCCGACATCACGCTCGACTTCGAGGACGGCACCGACATCTACTGGGCCCGCCAGCAGGTCTCTGAACGCCTCGCGGGTGTGCGCGGGGACCTTCCCGCCAACATCACCGGCGGGCTTGCCCCCATCTCGACGCCGCTGTCGGACGTGTTCATGTTCACGATCGAGGGCGGCAAGCTCTCGCTCGAAGAACGTCGCAGCCTGCTCGACTGGACCATCCGCCCGGCGCTGAGGACCATCCCCGGCGTCGCCGATGTCAATGCGCTCGGCGGCATGGTCCGCACGTTCGAGGTGTCACCCGACAGCGCCGCGCTGGCCGCTGCGGGACTGGGCGTCAAGGATCTCCTCAAGGCCATCGACGAAGGCAACAGGAACGACGGCGCAGGGCGCCTCGCCGAGGGCGAGAAGGCGCTCGTCGTGCGCGCATCGGGCGCGATCCGCTCGCCGCAGGACATCGAGCATATCGTTCTGAAGACCGAGGGCCGTCGCGTCCTGCGCATTGGCGATGTCGCCAAGGTGGCCATCGGCAGCATGACCCGCTACGGCGCGGTGACGAAGGACGGCAAGGGCGAGGCGGTTCAAGGGCTCGTGCTGTCGCTGCGCGGAGCCGATGCCAGCGCCATCGTCGAGGCCGTGCGCAAGCGACTCGACGAGCTCGAGCCAAGCCTGCCTGAGGGCGTGCGCCTCGAGGTGTTCTATGACCGATCCGATCTCGTTGGACGCGCCGTCGGCACCGTGAGCAAGGCGCTGCTCGAAGCCACGGTCCTCGTCGTCATCCTTCTGCTCGCCTTTCTCGGCAACCTGCGCGCGGCGCTGGTCGTCGCGGTGACACTTCCCTTCGCGGCACTCATGACTTTCGTCATGATGCAGGCCTTCGGCATGTCAGCGAACCTGATGAGCCTCGGCGGGCTTGCGATCGCCATCGGCCTCATCGTCGACGCGGCCGTGGTCGTGGTCGAGAATGCCGTCGAGCGGCTGCAGCATCACGGCAATGAAAGCCGAGTGCCGATCCTGCATCACATCTACAAGGCCGCGAGCGAGGTCGCCGCCCCCGTGGCCTCCGGCATTCTCATCATCTGCCTCGTGTTCCTGCCGCTGCTGTCGCTGCAGGGGCTCGAGGGCAAGCTGTTCGGCCCGGTCGCGCTCACCATCATCTTCGCGCTCGCCGGATCGCTCGTGCTGTCGCTGACGCTCATTCCCGTTCTGTCGTCGTATGTGCTCAAGACCGGCCACCACGGCGAGCCGTTGCTGATGCGTCTCTTGACCCGTGGCTACAGGACCTTGCTGACCGCCTGCCTCCGGTTCCCGCTGCCGGTCTATCTGGTCGCCGCCTCCGGCCTCGGTCTGATCGTGATCGCCTACCAGGCAGTCGGCAAGTCGTTCATGCCGACCATGGACGAGGGCTCGGTCATCATGCAGATCACCAAGCATCCCTCGATCAATCTCAAGGCCAGCATCGAGGGCGACCTCAAGATCCAGCGCGCCTTGAAGGACAAGGTGCCGGAGGTGGAGCGCATCGTTGCACGCGTCGGCTCGGACGAACTCGGCCTCGATCCGATGGGATTGAACGAGACCGACACCTTCCTCGTGCTGAAGCCCAAGGAGAAGTGGCGCGTACAGGACAAGACATGGCTCGTCGACCAGCTTCGGCAGGCGATGACCGATCTTCCGGGAGTGGAGTTCGCGTTCACCCAGCCGATCGAGATGCGCACCGCCGAGATGCTGACCGGTGCGCGCGGCGATCTCGCGGTCAAGATCTTCGGACCCGATCTCGCGACCCTCTCGGACCTTGCCGGAAAGCTGCAGGGCGTCCTGCAGAAGGTTCCCGGCTCGGCCGAAGTCTCGACACTCGCCAACGACAGCGTCGATTATCTGCAGATCGACATCGACCGTCTCGCCGCCGGCCGCACCGGGCTCACCGTCGCCGGCCTCGAGGACGAGCTGCGCGCGCTTCTCGAGGGTGCCCGCGCCGGCCTCGTCGCCGAGCCCGGCCGCCGGACGGAGATCGTGATCCGCGGTGCGGCGCAGTTGCGCGAGGCACCTGAGCTGTTCGCGCAGACCCAGCTCGCGGCCGGCGACGGCGGCCTCGTGCGCGTCGGCGACGTGGCCAGGCTCGGCCGCATCGAAGGGCCGGTCAAGATCGAACGGGAGAACGCCTCCCGCTTCGCCATCGTGCAGGCCTACGTCAAAGGCCGCGATCTCGTCGGCTTCGTCGAGGAGGCGCAGCTTTCCGTGGCGCAGGGTTTGCCGCTGCCGCCCGGCTATCGCCTGGTATGGGGCGGTCAGTTCGAGAACCAGCGTCGCGCCGCCGCACGGCTCGCCATCGTCGTGCCCGTCGCGCTCGCTCTCATCTTCGGCGTGCTGTTCGCCACGCTCCGCTCGATCCGCCAGTCGATCCTCATTCTGGCGAACGTCCCATTCGCGCTGGTCGGCGGAATGCTGTCGCTGTGGCTGTCGGGCGAATACCTGTCGGTGCCGGCGTCGGTCGGCTTCATCGCGCTCCTCGGGATCGCAGTCCTCAACGGCCTGGTGCTGGTCAGCCACTTCAATCAGCTTCTCGACGCCGGTACGCCGCTGCCCCACGTCGTACTCGAGGGCTCCATCCGGCGGCTGCGGCCGGTGATGATGACCGCGACCATCGCCGCGTTCGGCCTTGTGCCGCTGCTGTTTGCGAGCGGCCCGGGCTCGGAGATCCAGAAGCCGCTCGCCATCGTCGTCATCGGCGGTCTCGTCACCTCGACGGCACTCACGCTCATCCTTCTGCCCATCCTGTTCCGCCGCTTCGGCCACGTCGCCGATCGCGGCGGCACAGAGTTCCGGAGACCCGCATGGATCGATCCGTTTGCAAGCTCACCTTCGTCTGCCCGCCCGCAGCCGGAGACAACATCGCCGAGCTGATGCTGAGCCTCGATCCACCGGTCGCCGGTTTCACCACCTACTCAGCGGAGGGACACGGCATGAGCTTCGACACCGCAAGCGTCGGTGAACGGGTTCGCGGTCGTGTGAAGCGCACCGTCATCGTGGCTGTGTTGCCGAGAGCGGCGGCCGAGCGACTTGTCGAGATCGTCCGGCGGGAGATTGCGGTCCCGCACATGGCCTACTGGATCGAGCCGGTGCTCGCGTGCGGGCGCATGGGCGAGCTGTCGACAGGACCGACTGATCTGGGCGAGGTCCCGGCAGCAGGAGCAGCAGGAGCAGCGGGAGCAGCAGGAGCATGACGATGACAGGTGTTCTCGACGTCACCGTGCTACTGTCGTTGATCTGGCCGCTCACGGTCTGCGCGGTAGCCTGGGGGATCATGGTGTGGGCGCTCCGGGAGCGCGACGCTGTCTCAAGGGCAGTGGATGGCCTCTTGACGCGGCGTCCTTCCGAACAGACCGCGCGCAGGCGCCACCCTTTTTGACCGCGAGCTGGAAAGGCCATTCGTTGAGCGAAGTCGACGTTTGTCGATGCCGAGCGTCGCGACGGCGGCAGTCATGGCGGCCTTGGGTTTGCTCCGGATGGAAGAGGCAATTGCTGGAGAGACGCACAGTGCGTGGCAAGCGGATTCGGACCTCGGTGGGCCGCCCGCGATCAGGCGGCCCTGACGACGAGGACGGGGCAGCTGGCGTCGCCGATCACGCGTTCCGAGACCGAGCCGATCAGAACCTTTTCGAGCAGTCCGCTGCGGCCATGCGTGCCGACGATGATGAGGTCGGCGCCCTTCGCTGCCGCTGTCGTGACGATGCCGGTCTCGGGACGCACCGACTCGACCGTCATGCCCTCGGCATCGAGGCCGGCAGCTGCGAGTGACGCACGCACGCGCTCGACCGCGTCGGCGGCTTCGGCGCGCCGTTGATCGTTGTGGCCCGGCAGCGTCACCGAGACGACGGTCACCGGGAGCCCGCACAGCAGCGCCAGGCGGACCGCCATCGCGGCCGCTCCTGCGGAGTGCGCGGAGCCGTCGGTGGCGACGAGAATACGATTGCGCGGCAACTGGCCTCCTCGCGGCACCACCAGAACACTTGCCGGCGCCATGCCGCAGACCTTTACCGTCGTGCTGCCGACCTGCATGCGGCCCCAGCCCTCGGCGCCACGACGTGCCATCACGATGAGGTCTATATCGTTCTTTTCCGCTTGATCGACGATCCGGTGTGCGGCGTCCTGGCCATGCCGGATCAGGCGCTCGATCGAAACGCCCGCTGCAGTGGCCACCGACGCAACATGATCGAGAATGCCACGGGCCTTCACTTCGGCCTTGGCAACGAGCTGCGGCGCGATGGCCTCGACCTCGGGATTGGAAACGACCATCGTGAACACGAACAGCTGGCTCGAGCACTTCGCCGCCGCCTCGATGGCGACTCGCACGGCGCCGTCGGAGTGCTCCGCCCCGTCGGTCGGCAGCATGATCCGCTGAAGCCGTGCTGCGGAGGAGAGGCCGTTCATGTGATGCGCTCCGCTCAGTGGCCGCCGGCCAGGTAGCCCGAAACTGCCAGCAGCAGCACGGCGATCTCGGCGATGACGATGGCTGCGTAAATGCGTTCGCGCCTGGCGGCCAGCATCGGCAGGATGCGAGCGTAGCAGACTATGGTGATCGTCGCGAGGAATGCCACCGGGAGCAGGTTGAGATAGTCGCCCTTGTCGACGAGGCGCGTCCAGTCCCAGCCGGTCGGTGCCTTGGTCGCCTCCAGGTAGTCGTGAACCGACATCGACCAGTAGCGCGGCAGTGTTTCGAGCGGCACGTGCGCGGGGAGAATGCCGCTGACGTAGAGCGCGAAACAGACGACCATGGCGACGAGACCGGCCTTCATGCCGATGTCGAGCAGCGCTGCGTAGGCCATCTGCTCGGCGCTCGCCGGCCCGTCCGATTTGTAGGCATCGCCCGCGGCAAGTTTGCTCCAGCGCGAGCGAGCGGCCTCGGCCATGTGAGCGACCGCGGGTCGGTTCTTGGAGGCTTTTTCGAGCGCCATGGTCCGTCTCCTCAACTCCAGATCCCGAGCCCTTTGAGCAGAGCCCGCGAGCCTGCGACCGCGAGCAGCGTAATGAGCAGCTTGCGAATGACGGACGCCTTGACCGTCTGCAGCAGGCGCACGCCGACGAACGCGCCGAGCATCATGCCGACCAGCGACGGCACAACGACAATCGGCAACACGGCGCCGCGATTGATGTAGACCCAGGCGGCAGAACTATCGACGACGGAGAGCAGGAAGCTCGATGTCGCGACCGACACCTTGAGCGGAGCGCCGAGCACGAGATTCAGAACCGGCACGTTGGCCCAGCCGGCTCCGAGACCGAACATGCCAGCCATGAACCCGATGGCAATGAACAGCACCAGCGCCTGCGGCGTGCGGTGGACCTGCCACGGGATGTCACGCCCCGATCCGAGATCGTGATAGATGCCGTTGATGCCGAGCATCGCCGAAATGCGGTCGGCCTTGGCGACCTCGGGGAACTCGGACTTCTTCGATACGGCCATCAGCGCGACAACGCTGAGGATGCAGATGCCGAGCGAGGTCTGCACCACGTTGGTCGGCAGCGCGAGGCCGACCATGGCACCGGCGATAGCCGCGGCCGAACCGAGCAGCGCCATCGGCAGCGCGAGCTTGAGACTCGCCATGCCGGCGCGCAGCAGTGCGGGACCGGCAGCAAGCGATCCGGCCAGCGCCACCAGCAGGCCGGCGCCACGGACGAAATCGACGTGGAAGGGAAAGAACCCGCCGACGATCGGAACGAACAGCACGCCACCGCCGATGCCGCCGAGCACGGCGACCGTGCCCAGCGTGAAGGTGGCGAGAAACAGCAGCCCGGACCAGACCCACCACGGCCACGTTGCCGTATCGAAATGCGGTAGATGGCTGACGCTCGGCAAAATGCCGAGTGCGGCGAAGAGAGCGACCGCCAGCACCAGGTTGAGTATGAGGCTGCCGATGAATACGGATCGCGCGCGACGCGGATCGCGCTGCGCCCACGCGTCGAGCCGCTCCAGTGCGCTCGTGACGCGCGCACGCAGCCCCGCAGCGGGCGTGTCCGATCGAGCCGGCGCGGACTGTACGCTCGACATCGTTTCCGTATTTGCGACCATCCCCCACCCCTCTCCGTGCGCGACCGGGCGTGACCGGCCGCCGCGTCAGAACAGCGCCGCCAAGACGCCGGCAACGCGACGTGCGAAGCCCGGCTGCTGCTCGACCGTCAGCACGTCGAATTGACAGTGATTGCCCTGTAGGCCGCGCAGGATCTCGAGCCAGCCCTGCATTCCCAGCGGCGCACTGGCGCCAAGCACCAACAGATCGGGCCGCCAGGCAGCGACGGTTGCAGCCAGTGCGTGCCGGTCACGCTCGCTCACCAGAACCTCGGAGTTTTCGAGACCGGCTTTCGCTGCCATCCGTTCGGCGCGCCGTGTCGCGGCACTCAATGACGAAAGGCGGTAGCGGATCGAGGTATCGCCGTCGCCGGGCGCATCCGCCAACGACGCCAAGGCCAGCGTTGCGCCGAACCGCTTGCTGAGCAGAGCCGCGCGATCGACCACATCGCTGGTGCCGCCCGAGGTGTCGACCAGGGACAGAATGCGTCGGTAGGTGGACATGGCAGCGCCTCCGGTAACCCTGGCAGGCGCGGCGATCGCCAATGTGAAGACGGAGTGCCCTGCGCGCTGCCCGAATATCGACGGCTGCGAATACGTGAATGCGCGGAGCCGGGCTATTGTGGAGATTACTTAGGTGCGCGGCCTAGCTTTGTTCTTTGCGGTCACTTCCGAAAAGGCAGGCTATACGGACGATATCGGCGAGGCTGGTCGCTCCGGTCTTCTCCATGATGTGCGCGCGATGCACCTCGACGGTTCGCGTGCTGATGCCGAGACGGTCGCCGATCACCTTGTTCGGGTGGCCGGCGACGAGCAGCAGCAGCACGTCACGCTCACGGTCGGTGAGCGTTCTCAGGCGCGACTCGGCACTGGCGCCTCCGGGGCGACCGATGTGGTCAACGGGCGTCGCGAGCGCCGATTTGAGGCTGGTGAGCAGCACCTCGTCGCGGAACGGCTTCTCGATGAAGTCGACGGCGCCGGCCTTCAGCGCTGCAACCGCCATGGGTACGTCGGCGTGAGCCGTGATGACGATCACGGGCAGGCGAAGGCCACGCAGGACGACCTCCTTGACGAGCTCGATGCCGGACATGCCGGGCATGCGCACGTCGGCGACGATGCATCCTGTCCAACCGCCGCGAACCTCGCCGAGAAAGGCGAGTGCCGACGCGAATGTGCGCACGCGGTAGCCGGCCGAGCCGAGCAACACGTCGAGGCTGTCGCGTACCTCGGCGCTGTCGTCGATGACGAAGATCGTCGCGTCGAGCATTACGACACCCGATGAGCTGCGGGGAGAACGATGCGAAACACCGTCCCGCCCGTCACGGAGTAGTCGACCGAAAGGCTGCCGTTATGCGCCTCGGCGATCGATCGGCTGATCGAGAGGCCCAACCCCATGCCGCTCGATTTGGTCGTGATGAACGGCTCGAAGAGGCGCGTGCGGACGGCAGGGTCGATACCGGGACCGTTGTCGGAAACGGCGACCTCCACCTTGCCGTCGATGAGGCTGCCTGTGACAGCGACCGTGCCCGTCATCTGCGCGGCAACGAGGGCCTGGATGGCGTTGCGCATCAGGTTGACGAGGATCTGCACCAGCTGGGTCTTGTCGGCCATCACCGGGGGCAGGCTGTCGACATCCCTGATATCGAGGCGGATGCCGCCCGCATTGGCTTCGGCGGCGACGAGGCGCATCGCGTCGCCGACCGGCTCGGCCACATCCGTGAGCGCCAACCGGAGCTCGCCCTTGTTCATGAAGTCGCGCAGACCATGCACGATCTGGCCGGCGCGCTCGATCTGCTCGAGGCTCTTGCGCATGGCGGCCTTGGTTCGCTCCATGTCGGGTTCAGGCATGGCGATGAGCCGCAGCGACGCCTGCGTGTAGTTCATCGCCGCCGTCAGCGGCTGATTGATCTCGTGCGACAGGGCGCTCGCCATCTCCCAGCCGACGTTCAGTCGCTGCACATGGGCGAGTTCGGCCTGCCGTTCGAGCATGCTCTCCTGAGTTTTGCGGCGGTCGCTGACGACGGCGCCGAGCAGCAGCATGGTGCTCGCCAGTACGATCAGGCGGATCTGAAGCTCGATAATGGCCTGCTCGCGGTGCGGCACGAACCAGTCGGATATCAGCGGCGCGAGATAGATGACGGCAAGAGCGAGCACCGCGCCCGGCTGCCCGTGCCGCGTCGCGATCCAGCCGAGCGGCAGGAACAGAAGATAGAAGAAATGGATCTCCTCGTTGACGAAGCGGCCGAACACTTCCCAGGACATGATCGCCAACGCGGCTGCCTGCAGGACCGTCTCGATGGTGACCAGAGACGCCCGCGAAGTTCGCTGGCCTGATCCTGCTCCGATGATGAGCAGCGGCGCGATCATCAGCAGCGCCGTCGCAGTCGCGAGGCCCTGGCGCGCAAAGGCGATGGAACTCGAACGCAGACTGCCGCCCTCGCGGAAGGCTTCGAACAGCACCGGCATCGCCACGAGGAGCGATGTCAAGGCCACAGCGATGAAGAACCAGACGACGTGACGCACGCGGCTGAAGCTCGGCATCACGCCGATGCGCGAGCGCAGCAACGCCGCCCCCGCGAGACATGCCGTGACCTCCGCGACCGTTTGCACCGCCAAGGCCGCGGCGGTTGCCGAGCCGCCGGCGCGCCAGATCGCAGCGGTGAGCGAAGCCACGATCACGGCTGGTGCCATGCCCGCACCGAGCCTTGCAAGGAGTGCGAAGCTCAACGCGGTGCCGGCATACCACGGCAGCAGCTGCGGCTCTGCCGTTCCGTGGGGGCGCGCCGCAAGCGAAACCGCGACATAGACGAGCACGAAGGCGGCGAACACCGGCCACTTCCGGTCCACAACGATGTTCGCGCCCGCGATAGGAAGACTGGTCATCTGAGGTAGGCTCTGTTGTTGGGCTCAGTTATCGCCTCCTGCCCCAAACTACAATCTCCGTCCTCAATCATGAAGCCACGCGTTTCGGCCCCTTCCGAACGGCAACCGATTGCAGATCAACTGTACACAGCGCGAGCAGGCCCCCTATTCGCCGCGGCAGATCGAGACTTGCAGCTGAACACTCCCGGCGTTGACATAGGTGTCGCCAAAAGATAGTGAGTTGTTACTATCTTTATGAGAGCACTCCATGTCGCCACAACATCTGACTGCCGATGAGCGGCGCAGCCGGACGATCGAGAGCGTGCTGACGTTGGCCGGGCAAGGGAACCCGAGCGAGATCACGACTGCTGCCATCGCAGACCATATGAGAGTCACGCAGGGCGCACTGTTCCGCCATTTCGCATCGAAGGCCGAGATCTGGCAGGCGGTGATGGTGTGGGTCGCCGACCGGTTGCTCGACCGGATCGACCGGGTATCGGAAACGGCAGCGTCACCTCTTGCGGCCCTGCGAGCGATGTTCTTCACCCATGTCGCCTTCGTGATCGAGCATCCCGGTGTGCCGCGGATGATGTTCGCAGAGTTGCAGGGCGCCGAACAGACGCCCGCCAAGCAAGTCGCCCGCACCTTGATGAAACGTTACGCGGAACGCATTTCGGCGCAGATCGAAGAGGCGAAGGCGCGAGGCGAGGTGCTGGGTGACACCGATTCCCGGGCGGCGGCCATCCTGTTCATCGGAATGATTCAGGGGCTCGTCATGCAGTCGATGCTGGCGGGCAATCTGCGGGCAGCACAATCCAACGCGCCGGGTGTCATCGCGATTTACCTGCGAGGCCTCGGCGCCGAGTGTGTGCCCCCCAAATCGCAGGGACGATCATGAGCGTTTCGAAGTCACCGACCGACTCGGCCAGCGCGAAATCAGCAGCGGCACCTCTCGCGCCCAGAGCGCGCTCGATGCTGCGGCGGCCCGTCGTGCGTTACGCGCTGGCGGGGGCCACCATCCTCGCTGTGGTCCTGGCGGCGGTTGCCATCTTCAACAATCGACCGATCGCGGTCCAGGTAGCAACTCTCCAGCACAATGTACCGATCCGCGTCTTCGGTCTCGGAACGGTCGAGGCGCGCGTCCTGTCCAGGGTCGGCTTCGAGGTTGGTGCCACGTTGGCCGAAGTCAAAGCCGACCATGGTGACCGCGTCTCCAAGGGGCAGGTGCTGGCGCTGCTCGCAACGGGCGAGCAGGAGGCCAAGGTCGCCAAGGCGCTTGCCGCGCTCTCCATCGCCGAAGTCAACATTGCGAAGTCCGCGGCCAATGAGGAGAAGGCCGAAGCGGTTCTCGCCCAGCGGGTGGCCGCCAATCGGCGCAAGCAGTCGCTCGCAGGCCGTGATGTGGTGTCGCAACAGACGGCCGAGGAAGCTGTGCGTGATGAGGCCGTTGCCAATGCGGACGTCGCTGTGGCGAAGAGCGAGGTCGAGAATGCCAAGGCGCAGCTGGCCGACGCGCGTGCACAACTGCTGTTCGAGGAGACCATGCTGCGCCACCGGACGCTTGTTGCTCCTTATGAAGCCCTGGTGATAGAGCGGCACAAGGAGCCAGGCTCGGTCATCAAGGCCGGTGATGCGATCTTCACGCTCATGGCCAACGACAGCCACTGGGGGCTGGCATTCGTCGACGAAGCACGCGCCGGTTTCATCAAGGAGGGGCAGAAGGTCGATGCGCGCCTGCGCTCGCGCCCGCTCGACAGCTTTACAGGCGAAGTCGTGCGCATCGGGCTCGAGAGCGATCGGGTGAGTGAAGAGCGCCGCGTGTTCATTCGCGGTTCCAACCCGCCGTCGCGGCTGCATCTCGGCGAGCAGGCCGAATTCTGGATCACCGTCGCAACGCTCGACAAGGCGCTGTTGGTGCCGGAGGCGGCCGTGCACGGCTACGACGGCCGCGAAGGCAAGGTCTGGATTGTCGCCGATGGACGACTGCAGCGGCGCCTGGTGCAGTTCCGCCATCGCACCGAAGATTCGCGGCTGGAGATTGTTTCGGCGCTCCCTGAAGGCTCCTCGGTCGTGACCGCGCTCGAGGCGGGCCTGCGCGAAGGCCGCGCCGCACGGCCGAAGACAGCGGTAAAGCCGGCCTCCGGAGGCGCTGCGGAGGCGCCAAAATGAACCTGGCCTATCGCGACATCCGTCACAATCTGTTCCGCTTCGTGCTCACCTGCCTCGGCCTCGGGCTGTTGCTCGGAGTCGTGCTGGCGATGATCGGCATCTACAAGGGGCTCGTCGTCGATGCCTTGACCATCGCCCGCTCTCCTGATGTCAACGTCTGGGTCGTCGAGGCCAACACGCGCGGGCCGTTCGCCGAGGCGTCGCGAATTCCGGGCGATACGCGCGAAGCGATTGCCCGCATCGCCGGCGTCTCCTCGGCCGGCAGCATCACCTATCAAACGGTCGAGGCCGAGCATGGCGGCGGCAAGCTCCGCCTCTACGTGATCGGCTCCGAGCCGGGACGCCCTGGCGGCCCGCCCGAAATCGTCGACGGACGACACATCGGACGCAGTCACTACGAACTCGTCGCCGACCGATCGAGTGGCCTTTCGCTTGGTGCCCGCATCAGGCTCGGTCGCAACATGTTCGAGGTCGTCGGCCTGACCCGCCATCAGGTGGCCTCCGGTGGCGACCCTGCAGTGTTCATGACGCTGCTGGATGCGCAGAAGCTGCAGTTCGAACTGGCACCACCCGCGGCGCGCGTTCAGATGGCCCGCGGGGTTGGAGGGGCGAGCCGCGATACCGTCAACGCTGTCGTCGCTCGACTGCAGCCGGATGCTTCAGCCGACGCCGTCGCCGCCGCAATCCACCGATGGAAGCATCTCGCGGCCATCACGCAGGAGGCGCAGGAGCTGATCCTGACGCGCTCGCTTGTGGACCGCGCGCGTCGCCAGATCGGACTTTTCACCACGCTCCTGCTGATCGTGTCGGCGGTCATCATCGCGCTCATCATCTATACGATGACGATGGAGAAGTTGAAGCAGATCGCCACGCTGAAGCTGATCGGCGCCGCCGACAGAACAATCATCGCGATGATCGTGCAGCAGGCGCTTGCGCTCGGCTTCATTGGCTTTGCGATCGGGGCCGCCCTGATCGTCAACATCAAGGACTATTTCCCGCGCCGTGTCGTGCTCGAGGTCGACAACGTGATGGTGCTCGGGTTGATCGTGTTCGCGGTGTGTCTGATCGCCAGTGGGCTTGGTGTGCGCGCGGCCTTGAAGGTTGACCCTGCGACCGCCCTGGGAGGCTGAGGTGGATAGCGCACAGAGTTTTCCGCCGCTCGTGCGTGTGGAACGTGTCTCGAAGCACTTCGGCGAAGGCGAAGCTCGCGTCGATGCGCTTCGCGACGTCTCGATCGACGTTCATCCGGGCGAGGTCGTCGCCCTGCTCGGGCCTTCGGGCTCCGGCAAGACGACGCTTCTGAACGTCATCGGCTGCATCCTCGATCCGTCCGACGGCGCAATGGAACTGGACGGCGAACTCGTGCTCGAGCACGGCCGATGGCTGCGGTCCGATCTGCGCCAGCTGAGGCTCGACAAGATTGGCTTCATCTTCCAGTTCCACAACCTCATTCCGTTTCTTGACGCCACCGACAATGTGGCGCTGGTCCTCCAGCTCGCAGGCACTGATGCGCAGGCCGCACGAGCGCGCGCACTCGAATTGCTTGAGTACCTGGAGGTCGGGCACCGGCGGAATGCGATGCCGGCGAAGCTCTCGGGCGGCGAAGCGCAACGCGTTGCAATAGCGCGCGCGCTCGCCAACCGACCGCGGATCATTCTGGCCGATGAGCCGACGGCGGCCCTCGATTCCAAGCGCGCCGGCATCGTGATGGACCTTCTGCGCAAGGTTGCGGTCGAGCAGCAGGCCGCCATCATCGCCGTCACCCACGACGAAAAAATCTTCGACCGCTTCGACCGCATCTTCCATTTGAGAGACGGCCGGCTATTGAGCGAAGAATCGGCGTCGAGGCGCGTCGGTGCTTGAGTTGACCCGTCGCAAATTGTTCAGTGCCTGGTGCGTTGCCGAAACTGAGGCAATCGATCGATCAAGGGCCTGAAGGGCATTCTTCGCAGACGTCAGTTCCCGACGAGAACCTCGGTCTGGTCGGAAGCCGAAAACCACGCCGTGGTGCCCGGGAAGCGCGAAACGATGCGCTCGGCCGCACTCGCCTTGCCTGTGTCGGTGAGCAAGAGTGCCGTCGAGAGCGCGTCAGCGATGGTGGCGGAGGGATGACGCACCGTAACCGTAGTCCAGCGACGGGGTGCCGCAGAGCCCGATTTCGGATCGAAGATGTGCGGCATGGAGCTTGCCCGTCCAACGGGCAGCGGCACGGCGCTTGACGTGGCCAAGGCCGCATCGCGCAGACCAATCTTTCCAACGCCACCCTTGATCGCGACATCGAACTGCCGCCCTTCGAGTGCGCGCACTTCGCCGAGATCGACGAGTACGTTGTGCCAACCCCGGCCGCGCAGGATGTCAGCGACCCGATCCGTGACGTAGCCCTGCGCAATACCGTTGAGTGTGATCGAAGCGCCAGGCGCGAGGGCGATGCGGCGCTGAGTTATATCGACGCTCTGGAACCCTACCCGCTGCATGACGTGCGGGGGCACGATGCCGGTCCATGTTCGCTTCGCCGCGATCTCCCCGCGAGCGAAGTCCCAAATCACCTGCACCGTCGGATCGAAGACGCCCTCGGTGCCTTGATGGAGCGCCCGTGCCTGCAAGAGCAGCGCCAGCATGTCGAAGGAAGGATCGGACAGCACACCGTGCCGGTTCAGCAGGGATATTTCTGAATCAGCACGATGAAGGCTGAAGATGCCCTCGAGGCGCTCGACCTCGGCAAGGCTCGCGGCAATCGCTTCCTCGGCGCGGCCCCGGTCGGTAGCGGAGAAGATGAAAGTGGCGTCGGCACCGAGCGCCGTTCCGCGCCATTCAAGCAGAGGCTCATTCGCTGCGCTCGTACCGGATATCGCGGCGCCGAGGCCCGCGATCACAGCCAGTGCGCGCCGCCGTGAGAGCCTAGTTTCCATCACCGTCCTCGCTCGCTGAACGGGTGTCGCGCCGCGCTGCACGCTGCTTCAGGGGCAGGCAGGTGGTCGCGTCGTAATAGTTGGACTGGCACTTGAGGCAGTAGATGCACTCGTTCGGAATGATCTGGCCGATGGGATTGATGGCCTGCACCGTGCATCGCGCGGCGCATATCCGGCATTCGCGACCGCACTGCGGGCGGCGCTTCAGCCATTCGAAGATGCGCAGCTTCGCTGGAATCGCGAGCGCGGCGCCGAGCGGACAGAGATAGCGGCAATAGAACCGCTCGATGAAGAGGCCCGCGGCCAGCAAGGCGAGAGCATAGAGAACGAACGGCCAATGGCGCATGAACTTCAGCGATATGGTCGTCTTGAACGGTTCGATCTCGGCGAGCCGGAAGGCGTCGACCGTCGAATGGAACGAGACACCAAGTATGACGAGGAATGCCATGTACTTGATCGGCCAGAGCCGCTCATGAAGCGTCCACGGCACCTCGATCTGGCGGATGCCGAGCTTGCGCGCACCTTCGTTCAGCAGTTCCTGCAGCGCCCCGAATGGACACAGCCAGCCGCAGAAGACGCCGCGCCCCCAGAATAGCAGCGCCAGCGCCACGAAGCTCCACAGAACAAAGGTCAAAGGTTCGACGAGGAAGAACTCCCAGCGGAACCCGTGCAGGAGCGCGTGAGTGAACGTGATCACGTTGACGATCGACAGCTGTGTGCCGGCGACGAGGCCCAGGAAGCCGACCGTGCAGACGAGGAAGGCCAGCCGGGTCTTGCGGTAGATTCCGACGTTACGAGTTATGAGATCGTGGAAGAAGAGGATGGCCGATAGCGTCACCAGCATGGCGACGAGCACGACCAGCAGCAGCCGCTTCTGATGCCAGACGCCGACCCAGAGTGGCTCGAGCGCTTCGTCGGCCCCAAGCTGACCTATCGAGCGCGGGTCCAGCGATGTGGACGACGGCTGTTCCGCCGGCAGGCTCGGAGTTGCCGCCCCGCCGTCTTCGGGTGGAGCGCTATCGGACGCGGCCACGCGAACCAGGCTTCGGGGCATCGTGAATTCGAGCGGGAACAGAGCCATCCGCTGCTCGCCATTCACCTCGCCGGTGACCAGGAGTTCGATGCGCCACGGCTCGGCCGGATCCAGTCTGAAGTCCTCGGGCAGCCGGAACATGCCGATCTCTCGCAAGTCCGGCGCGCCTTGGATGGGCAGGCGCTCTACGTTCTCGTACATGTCCCGCGTGAGCCGCAGCGTTCGATTTCCCTGTACGAGTTGCACCCGGTCGAACACGCCCGTCTGGCGCCATTGCACACCCTTGAAGGAATAGACGCCGCGTGCCGCGATCAGGATCGCGTGGCCGTCGAGCGGCAGTTGCGCCATGACCCGCTCGTACTCCCGTGTGCCCAAAAGATTCTGACCGATCATGGAGGGCGACAGAAGGGTGGCGTAAAGTTCGATGAAGAGCCCGTTGCTCTCGGTCGCGGGGCTTAATACGTGCGCGACCTCGGACATCCTCACACTGCGCCGGGCTATGCTCGCATCGGCGAGAAGCTCGTTCCACGTCTTCGGGCTGAACGATGCGCGGTCGATCGCCGGACGCGACGAGCGGGTGCCGAGCATTCCGCGTGCCAGCGCGACCGTCCGCGCCGACCTCAGCACTGCATCCTTGATGACGGTGCTGGACACGGTCGCGCCGACGATGTGGTCTGGCACCCCGGGGGCGCGCTTCTGGTCGCTCGGCCTCAGGCGTATATCGAGTCCGGCCAGCCCATCGACATAAGCCTCGAGATCCTGCGGTCGGATGCCGATGACCAGGATCGGCTCCTCCTGTGCGACAAGGCGCGTGCCTTTGATCGTACCGTCGATACCGAGTCCAACGAGAATATCGAGAGGTCGGCCGGAATAGCCGACCGACTGGGTGACGGCGCGTGTGGAAAAGGCGTAGCCGATGAGCTTGCTGCCGGCGAACACCTCGGCGGCAGGCGGAGTGCCGGACTGCGGTCCTATGCGCAGGCCGCCGCCATATCCGGGGAAGAGGGCAGCGGCATTGCCGGCAACGCGGTCCTGGGCGTTGGTCGGCGCAACGTAGCTCGTCGCGACCAACGACATGATCAGAGTGAGCAGGACTTTGGCAATGTACGGCATAGCGATGCCCCACGACGCGATGCCCGAGTGTGGGCGTCGCCTTCGCGCCCGATCAAGCAAACTTTCGCTCAGGCAATCCGGTGCGACAATTGGGTTCGGCAAATGTTGACATATGTGAAGACGTAGGTGAAAGGCGCGCACCTTGCCTTTTGCAGAAGTCAATTGTCGCGCGACGTGTCTCACTACCCTGAGCGGCATCCACAGGAGGACGCCGATGCATATCGATAGAACACTCACAAGGCGAATGCTCGCCGCCAGTGCCGCACTCATGATGGTTTGCGGCGGCGCTAGCGGTGCGTTTGCGGAACAGGCAGCCAAGCCCTCGCCAAAGGATCACAAGACCACACCCGGCGGGCAGTACTCGCCCAGTCTTGACATGCTGAAGGATGCGACGATCGAGATACCGGGCCGCAAGCCCGGCGATCCGGTGATGACTGCCGAAGAGTTCACCAAGGCGCGCCAGATCTACTTCGAGCGTTGCGCCGGATGTCACGGTGTGCTGCGCAAGGGTGCAACCGGCAAGGCGTTGACGCCCGACCTGACGCGCAAACTCGGCTTCGATTACCTGATGAACTTCATCACCTACGGCTCGCCGGGCGGTATGCCGAACTGGGGCACCTCGGGAGACCTCTCCAAGGAAGAGGTCGACATGATGGCGCGCTATCTCCTGATCGATCCTCCGCAACCGCCCGAGTTCGGAATGCCGGATATCAAGGCGACGTGGAAGGTTCTCATTCCCGTCGACAAGCGCCCGACGAAGAAAGAGAACGACATCGACATCGACAACCTGTTCGCGGTCACATTGCGTGACGCGGGCAAGGTCGCGCTGATCGATGGCGCCAGCAAGAAGATCGCAGTTACGCTGGAGTCCGGCTATGCCGTGCACATTTCGCGCATGTCGGCCTCGGGCCGCTATCTCTTCACCATCGGTCGCGACGGCAAGATCAACCTGATCGATCTGTGGATGAAGACGCCGGCGACAGTGGCCGAGATCAAGATCGGCGCCGAGGCGCGCTCGGTCGAGACGTCGAAAGCCAAGGGCTTCGAGGACAAGTACGCGATCGCCGGCGCCTATTGGCCGCCGCAGTACGTGATCATGGACGGAGCCACGCTCGAGCCGCTGTCGGTCGTCAACACGCGCGGCATGACCGTCGACACGCAGGAGTATCACCCCGAACCGCGCGTGGCGTCGATCATGGCTTCTCACTACAAGCCGGAGTTCGTCGTCAACGTGAAGGAGACCGGACAGATCCTGATGGTCAACTACCAGGACATCAAGAATCTGCAGGTTACCACGGTCGGTGCCGAGCGCTTCCTGCATGACGGCGGCTTCGATCGCTCGGGCCGCTATGTTTTGGTCGCCGCCAACGCACGCAATAAGATCGCGGTTGTCGACACCAAGGAGAGCAAACTCGTCAAGCTGGTCGAGACCGGCGGCCAGACTCCGCATCCGGGGCGTGGCGCCAATATCGAACATCCGAAGTACGGCCCGGTGTGGGTGACGAGCCATCTCGGCGACGAGACGGTATCGATGATCGGCACCGATCCCGAGAAGCATCCCGAGCACGCCTGGAAGGTCGTCCAGAACGTCAAGGGTCAGGGTGGCGGTTCGCTGTTCGTCAAGTCACACCCCAAATCGAAGCACCTTTACGTCGACACCACGCTCAATACGGAAGCCGAGATCTCGTCGTCGGTTGCCGTGTTCAGAATTGCGGATCTGGCCCAGGACAACCCGAAGTACGAGGTGTTGCCCATCGGCCAGTGGTCGGGCATCGCCGAGGGGCAGCGCCGCGTCGTGCAAGGCGAGTACAATCGCGAGGGCGACGAGGTCTGGTTCTCGGTCTGGAATTCGAAGAACCAGGATTCGGCCATCGTGGTGGTCGACGACAAGACGTTGAAGCTCAAAACGGTCATCAAGGACAAGTCGATCGTCACTCCGACCGGCAAGTTCAACGTCTACAATACGCGCAAGGACGTTTACTGATCGGCCTGTCTTCGCCCAAGATGACAGCGCAACTCAAGCGGATCGAGAGCGTCCTCCCCGGATGCTCTCGATCACTCGTCTTCCGGATGAAGGAAGGATTGGACGTATCGTTGGAGTGCGTAGGGAGCCGTCTACGAACAGGACGATCGCCATAATGTGTCGCTCGCATTCCTCGTCGACGTTTCGAGAAGACAGGGATGCTGTCGGCCTGGAGGTCGTCGGCGTCGGACTGCGAGTGGTCAGCAGGCCGTCCACGGTGTGTCGAAGGCGACTGGAGCTGGTGGCATGAGCCCGGGTGACGCGAAAGACGTTCGCAACGTTCCCATACTGGCGGGCATCAGTGCAACGTCGCGGCGCTCGCTTATGGCCGTCGCGGAAGTCCGCAGGCTGCCCGCACGGGCCCTGATATTCCCCGAGGGCGTGCCGGCGAAGCACCTTCACATCCTGCTCGAAGGAACTGTCGACTTGTTCGGCGCGGTGCGCGGGCGAGAAGCGACGATCAACATTCTTCGCCCGGGCAACGCCTTCATCATTGCTGCCGTGGTGCGAAATGCACTGACGCTGATGTCGGCCCGCACCATGCAGGCGTCCCGCATCCTTTTGATACCCGCGGAGGCATTCAGGTCTGCGTTGCGCGAGGACCCGACGCTCGCTGTCAACGTCTCGCTCGAGCTCGGCCTCAATTTTCGCTCGATGGTGAAGCTGCTCCGGGATCAGAAACTTCGGTCGAGCCGCGAACGGCTGGCCGCCTACATTCTCCGCCTTGCACGGGAGAACGACGGCAAGGACAGCTTCAAACTGCCGACGACCAAAAGGGTGCTCGCGTCTCTACTCGGCATCGAACCGCCCAGCCTGTCCCGCGCGCTGGCTTCGCTCGGCGATGCCGGCGTCAAAGTTGAAGGTGACATGATCAAAGTGGTGGACATCGGCGCGCTCGCCGAGGTCGCTTACTCCGACTGGGTCGTCGACGATCCGTGGAGCTGAGGCGGCGTAGGTCAAGGCGCCGGGTCTCAGCTGATCGTCCGGTCCGGCGGGGTCGTTGCGGGTGTCACGAAGTCCGGCAAGCTGTTTCCAGTCTCGAGATGATCCGCAACGATTTCGGCGAGAGCTGGCGCGAGCAGGAAGCCATGACGGTAGGCACCGTTGACCGACAGACAGCGCCCCCGCCACGCGAGCTTGGGGAGGTTGTCGTCGTAAGCCGGCCTCACACCGGCAGACAATTCCACGATGCGTGCATCGGCAAAGCCCGGATGGATCGCCGTCGCCGTGCCGAGCAACTCGAGCGCGGAGTGTAGGCTGACGCGTCCTGCAGATGAGCTTTCGAGCATGGTCGCGCCTATCATGTAGCTGCCCTCGCCCCAAGGGACGACGTAGATTGGGCTGCGCGGATGCAAAAGGCGAACCGGGCGCGAGAGCTTGACGGCATCAGTCCTAACGACGGCCATCTCACCGCGCACTCCGCGCAGACCAGGCAGATCGCGACGCGCTGCCATGCCTCTGCAGTCGATGACGATCTCGCCGGCTGCAGCCGCCATCCAGAGCGGACCAGACATCGGTGCATCGAAGCAGGTGTCGACATCGAGTTGCCGGAGGCGCTCGATCATGAGCGACAGCGACCGACGTGGCGGCAGGTGTGCCTCGTCCGGATAGTAGAGCCCGCCAGCGAAACGTCCCGCGAGGTCCGGTTCCAGACTGGTCAGTTCGGCGGCACCGATGCGGCGATGTCCGCCGGTCATTCTGGAAAACCTGCCAAGCTCGCCGCTGTCACGAGCCGACGCAACGACCAGAGTGCCGCGCGCTGGAAGGTCCGGCCAAAATTCCTGCCACCGAACCAGACCTTTGATGCCCAACTCCGTGACAATGGCGGGAGCCGCCTCGGCTTCGCAATAGGGAGCGAGCATGGCGCCGGCCATCCGGCTTGCTGCACCTGTCGCGTGTTCGGGTGCTGCCTCGTACAGCGTCACGTGATGGCCTCGTCGCGCCAGCGCGTAAGCCTGCCAGAGACCAAGCACGCCTGCGCCGACCACCGAGACGGTCAATTTATACCGGTCCTGATTCATCGCCGTTCCAACGGACGAGCGCGTGAGACATGTCGAGGCCTGCAAGCTCGAGGGCATGCGCGGCGATCTGTGACACGACTTCGTCGAGCGAGCCTGGCCGCGTGTAGAAGGCAGGAACCGGCGGCAGCACAATGGCACCGAGGCCGGTCACCTTCAGCATCGCCTCGATGTGTCCGGCATGTAGAGGCGTCTCGCGCGCGACGAGCACCAGCCGCCGGCGCTCTTTCAAGGTTACGTCGGCGGCCCTCGTCAGCAGGTTGTCGGACAGGCCGTAGGCAATTGCCGAAAGGGTTCGCATCGAGCAGGGCGCGACGACCATGCCCTGGCAGCGGAACGAGCCGCTCGCGATCGCGGCGCCCACGTCGTTGCACCGATGCGTCACGTCGGCAAGCGCTAGTGCTCTCGCGTGGGCCTGTCGGTCGATCTCGAACGAAAGCGTGCGCTCGGCGGCAGGCGTTACGACGAGGTGGCTCTCGATGCCGGAGATCTCGCGCAACATCTCGAGACAGCGCAGACCGAGGATCGCTCCCGACGCGCCGCTGATGCCGATGACGAACCGGCGGGTGCCGCTCATGCTCGTCCTCCGTCAGTTCCCGCACCGAACAGGTCGGGCAGGCGGGCGGCGAGGGCGTCGATGCGCGCGACGACGCCGGGAGCCATGTCGAGCCGCTCGCCCCATGTGCGTGTCGTCTCAGCATCGATCTTGCGAGTCGCATCGATGCCGAGCTTGCCGCCGAGGCCTGGTGCGGGCGAAGCGAAATCCAGAACATCGATCGGTGTATCCGAGACGACGACCAGATCGCGGCTGGGGTCGGAGCGTGTCGACACGGCCCACATGACATCGCTCCAGCTGCGCGCATCGATATCGTCGTCGACCACGATGACGAGCTTGGTGTAGCTGAACTGGGGGAGCATCGACCAGAGACCGAGCATCATGCGCCGGGCATGTCCCGGATACCTCTTTGAGATCGCGACGACGGCTATTCGATAGGAGGCGGCTTCCGGTGGCAGCCAGCAGTCGACCACCTCGGGGAACTGCTGTTGCACGAGCGGCAGGAACACGTCGTTCAGCGCTTCCGACAGAACCGCCGGCTCATCGGGCGCGCGGCCCGTGAAGGTCGTGAGGTACATCGGGTTGTCGCGTGTGGTGATCGCCGACAGGCGCATCACCGGGTAAGTCTCGGCTGCGTTGTAGTATCCGGTGTGATCTCCATAGGGCCCCTCTAGAGCGACGTCACCTGGAGTTACCGTGCCTTCGAGCACGATCTCCGCCTCGGCAGGCACGAGGAGCGGAACCGTGACGGCTTTTGCGAGCCGTGTCCGCTCGCCGCGCAGGAGGCCAGCGAAATTCGCTTCCGACAGCGTTTCGGGAACGGGTGTGACGGCCGCCAGCAGAGTTGCCGGATCGGCCCCGATGGCAACAGCGATCGGCATGGGCTCGCCGCGCGCCTGCCACTCGCGGAAGTGCTTGGCCCCGCCGCGGTGCGCCAGCCATCGCACGATGGCGCTGTCCGGGCCGGTCACCTGCATCCGGTAGATGCCCCAATTGTGGCTCGCTGCCTCGACAGGCCCCGGCGGGCGCGTGATGACGATCGGCCAGGTGATGAGCGGCGCCGGTTCGCCCGGCCAACAGGTCTGCACGGGAAGACGGCCGAGGTCGATGTCACGATTCCTCCAAATCGCAGCCTGGCAGGCTGGACGGGACACCATCTCAGGGCGAGACGTGAGCGCGGCCCGTGCGAGTGGCCATTTGCGCATTGCATCGCGAAGACCGGCGGGCGGCTTCGGCTGGCGCAATTCGACGAGGAGCCGACCGAGTTCGATCAGATCTTCCCGATCCTCTCCGCCAATGGCCATCGCCACCCGCCGGACCGTGCCGAACAGATTCGTGATGAGTGGCAGTTTCGAGGCGTCGCCGTCGGCCTTGATGGCCTGCTCGAGCAGAAGCGCAGGACCTCCGCGCGCGATGACGCGCCGGTGCAGTTCTGTCACCTCCAGGTTCGTGGAGATCGGCGCACTTATCCGGCACAACTGGTTCGAAGCTTCGAGGGCAACACGGAAGTCTTCAAGACAACGATAGATCGGACGTCGATCGAAAAGCTTCATGAGAGACGCCTTGGCTCTTGTTAGCTCTTGCCTTGTTCTCCTTCGGCTATCTTCCCGGCTGCAAGGTTGACTTCGGTTAAAGGATATTCGACGCGCGGGTTCTACTGGATCTCGGTATGGACGAAGCAACATCCAGTCGAGAAGGCGCCGTGCGCCACCTGCGGGGCGGGCTGCCGCCTGTCGCGGCGCGCGTCATGAGCCTGCTCCCGAGAGCGCCTCTGGAACTCGCGGCCGCCGCGGTCATGCGTCGTATCGTTGTGAAGAACCCTGGTCTCATCACACGATTGGGGCCTCACACGGCGAAACGATTTGCCGTCGACCCATTGGACTGTCCTTTCGTGTTCCTGATAGAGCCGCGCCCGAACAATCCGACGGTTCGGGTTCTGGCATCGTTGAGTCCCGGTGATTGGGACGCCCGCATCGCCGGAACCATGATCGTCCTGATGGGGCTTCTCGAAGGGATCTACGATGGCGATGCGCTGTTCTTCTCGCGCGATCTGACGATCGAAGGAGACACGGCGGCGGCGCTCGCCCTGCGCAATGCCATCGAGGACAGCGATATCGATCCGGGTCGGCTTACCGGTGCACCGGATCGTATGGCAGCCTTTCTCACCACCGGATTTCGTACTCTGACCGGACATATCCGCACCGTTCTCGACGCGCCCGAGGGCACTGCCTCGGCAGGACCGCGACCGCATTTCTGACGGGAGTGAGACCATGGAGCTTGTTTGCCCGGCGGGCACACCGTCAGCGCTGCGCACCGCGGTCGAGGCTGGCGCCGATGCGGTCTACTGCGGGTTCCAGGACGAAACCAACGCGCGCAATTTTCCCGGACTGAACTTCACGGCTGTCGAACTGCAAGAAGGCATCGCCTATGCGCACCGTCGCGGTGTGAAGGTCCTCGTGGCGATCAATACGTTTGCCCGCGCCGGAGGGATCGAACTCTGGCAACGCGCCGTGGAAACCTCTGTCCGGGCGCGGGCCGATGCCCTCATTCTCGCCGACATCGGCATCCTGGCATGGGCTCGCCGCAACTTTCCGGAGCAGAGGCTGCATCTGTCCGTACAGGCTGCCGCGACGACGCCGTCGGCGATCCGTTTCTATGTCGAGAGATACGGCGTCAAGCGCATCGTCCTCCCGCGCGTGCTGACGGTCGACGAGATCGCAATGCTCATTGCTGCGATCCCTTGCGAGGCCGAGGTGTTCGCATTCGGCGGTCTCTGCGTGATGACCGAGGGGCGCTGCCAACTGTCGTCCTATGCGACCGGTGAGTCGCCAAACATGAACGGCGTGTGTTCGCCAGCCGCGCACGTCGAGTACCGGCAGGAGGGAAGCGAACTGGCCGCGCGCCTCGGCGGGTTCACGATAGATCGCTATCCCGAGGGCCAGCCGGCAGCCTATCCGACGCTGTGCAAGGGGCGCTTCAAGGTACATGGCAAGGTGCAGCACATCTTCGAGGAGCCGACGAGCCTCGATACGCTGCCCCTTCTGCCCGCATTGAAGAAGGCGGGTGTCACCGCCCTGAAGATCGAAGGCCGCCAACGTGGAAAGGCGTATCTGGCTGCCACGGTGAGGGCGTTTCGCAATGCTCTCGACGCGCTCGAGGCCGGCGCTGCGCCGGCAGCATCCCGGCTCGATGCCTTCACCGAAGGCGGCCGGGGTACGACCGGCGCCTACCGTAAGACCTGGCGATGAACGCCGACGCGACGACAGAGCGGAGTCGAGCCATGAAGCTGACGCTTGGGCCTGTGCTGTTCAACTGGTCGACATCGGCGTGGAGCGACTTCTATGCTCGCATTGCCGATGAGGCGCCGATTGACAGGGTGATCGTCGGCGAGGCGGTCTGCTCGAAGCGCTCACCGTTCCGGATCGACGCGAGCGCCGACGTGATCGAGCGGCTCAGCCGCGGCGGCAAGGAGGTGGTGATCGCAACGCTGGCGCTGCCGACGCTGAAGCGCGAGATCGCCGAAATCCGAGATGTGGCGACCGGCGACACGCTCGTCGAGGTCAGCGATGTGACGGCGCTGGCGGCCGTCGCCGGACGCGACCATGTGATCGGACCAATGTTCAACGTCTATAACGAGGCCGCACTGCAGGAGCTGACGGCGCTTGGCGCGACCACCATCTGCCTGCCGCCGGAGCTGCCGATCACATCAGTCGCGGTACTCGGTCAGTACCGAGGTGCTGCCGATCTCGAAGTGTTCGCCTTCGGCCGCGCACCGCTCGCAATTGCGGCGCGGTGCTACCATGCGCGCGCTCATGGACTCACCAAAGACGGGTGCAAATACGTTTGCGAACTGGACGCGGACGGGCTCGAGGTCGACACCCTTGATGGCCAGCACTTTCTCGCCGTGAATGGAGTCCAGACACTGGCTGGCGGCGTCACCGCCCTCGCGACCGAGGTGTTCGATCTGGCGGCGGCCGGTGTGGCACGCCTGCGGCTCTCGCCACACTCGTGCGACATGGTCGCGGTCTCCGGATCGTTTCGTGATCTCGTCGACGGACGCATCTGCGCGGCCGAACACATCGCTCGGCTGGAAAGGCTTCCTCTGCCTGCCGGGATCGTCGACGGGTATCTCCACGCCCGCGCCGGCGCTCACCGTCTCGTCGATACGCAATGATCGTGTCGCGGTCCCGCATCGCGACGTGATATGCAACCGTTGCGATGGCGCAAGTTCAGTCGGCCGCTGAGAGCGGGGAACTCCTCCGCCAGCATACCCGAGCGCCCGGTCATCCCGATCGCGGAGATCTGTCAAGCGCGCAGGTCTTCGGCTTGAGCTGCGGGGAGGTCGAGGATGGCGCGGAGCCCGCCGCTTGCCGCCCCAGCGAGTTCCAGCCCGCCACCATAGAGCCCGGCGAGATGCGCAACGATCGAGAGGCCGAGGCCGTGCCCCCTTGCGCCTCCGAGGTCGGCCACTCCGCCCTCAAGTGTCTCGCCGCGCACGATCGCGGCTGCCCACTCCGCCTCATCGAGTCCCGGTCCATCGTCGTCGACGCACAGGCGCAGGCGCTCGCCGCGTTCTCCCTGCACAAGGGTGGCGGAGATGACGATCCGGCTCACCGCCCACTTGGCGGCATTGTCTGCAAGGTTGCCGAGCATCTCACCGAGATCTTCTCCATCACCTGCAAAGAGCATGCTGTCACCGGCGTCGATGGTGACGCCCAGATGCGGATGCAGTTTGGCCAACGTGAAGCGGACGTCGTCGAGGACCGGTGCGATCCGGGCGCAGGAGCGCGTTCGATAGCCGGCGGCGGCGCGGGCGCGCACCAGATGGTGCTCGACGACGCGCTGCATGCGACGGGTTTCGGTCTCCAGCGCCTCGCCAGATAGTCCGCCGATGCGCGTCGCTTCGTTGGCGATGATCGCGATGGGAGTTTTCAGCGCGTGGGCGAGGTCTCCTGCCTCGGCCCGGGCGCGCTCCAGCTTTGCCTCTCGCTCCGCAAGCAGGACGTCGATCTCCTCGAGCAGCGGCCGCAACTCACTGGGGGCATCGGCAATATACATGCGTGCGCGACGGCCCCGCCGGATTTCATTGAGGCTCTCGCGCACGATCGTCAGCGGACGCAATCCGTATCCGACCTGCAGGAATGCCGCGGCGCCGAGCGCGATTGCGAGCAGGACGAGCGAAAACGCCAGCAGGCGGGTGAAGCTCAGAACCTCCGCGTGGATTTCATGGATCGGGCCTGCAACCAGGATGGATAACGGCTCGTCCTTCTCGGGGAAGCGAATCGACTGCGCGACGATGCGCAACGGTTCGCCGGCAGGCCATTCTGCTTCGAGGATCCTGAAAGGACCGCTATCAGGGCTCGCGATGGGCAGGCTTGCCGAACCGAGCGATGCCGAGCGGCGCAGCACGCGATCGTTTGCTCGCACCTCCCAGTACCAGCCCGAAAGCGGTGGTTTGAAACGCGGGTCTGCCGGTTCCCACGTCAACGCCAGGCTGCCGTCCTCGGCGACCTCGGCGGCGGCCGCGATCTCCTCCAGATGATCGTGCAGGCGCGTATCCATGTGACGTTCGACATGGATACGGAACAGTACGGCGAGAACGGTCCCCGTCAGCAGCAGAGCGGCGGTGATCCACGCCAGCGAGGCCATCAGCAGCCGGGCGCGCAACGACGAGGTGAGGCGCGTCATCATGCGGCCCCGGGATCGAGCGCGTAGCCGTGGCCTCTTCGGGTTTCGATGAGGTTCTGCCCGATCTTCTTGCGCAGGCGCGTGATCAGAACCTCGACGACGTTCGAATCGCGGTCGCCGCCGTCGCTGTAGATATGCTCCAGCAACTCGGTCTTGGAGATCACTTTGCCCTGGTGATGCATCAGATAGGCAAGGGCGCGATACTCGAGCGAGGTGAGGTCGAGCGGCGCCCCATCGAGGCTGATGCGCCTTGCCGAAGGATCGAGACGCAGGCCACCGGCTGTGATGGCGCCGCTCGCATGACCGCACGAGCGGCGTATCAATGCCTCGATGCGGGCAAGAAGCTCCTCCATCTCGAACGGCTTCGCAAGGTAGTCGTCGGCCCCTTCGCGCAAGCCCAGCACCTTCTCGCGCCACGAGCCGCGCGCGGTAAGTATGACGACCGGCATGGTGCGACCGGCCGCGCGCCAGCGCGCGAGCAGCGTCAAGCCGTCGAGGGTCGGCAATCCGAGATCGAGTATGACGGCGTCGAACGTCTCCGTGTCGCCGCTGAACCAGCCGTCCTCGCCGTCGCGCACCCAGTCGACGCCGTACCCGGCTCGTGTGAGGGCATCCCGGATCTGCACGGCCAGCCGATCATCGTCTTCGACAAGAAGGAGACGCATGCCCGTTGCCTCGCCTTACCAATGGCCGCGCTTGCGCTGATGACGACGATCATCGTCGTCGTCGTGGCCATGATCGTCATCATCCTCGACGTGGCGAGCGATCGGGGCGAGTGTGGCGGGGTCATAGTAGAGCTTCAGGACCTGTCCATCGGGAAGCAACAGCTTCACCTCGTAGACATCGCTACCGCCGGGGCGCTTGGCGTGTTCGCGCTCGATCTTGAGGATGCTGGCGTTCGGATAGGCATTCTTGACCGCCGCGACGAGCTGCGCGACGTCTCCCGACGCCATGGGTAGCGACCTGTCGGCGCGCGCAGGGGAGAGCGCCGCCAGCGGAATGAGCACTGCGAAACCGATCACGGCGGCGCGAACGACGCCTGATGCGCGGCTGACAGCCGACAGCGGCGCAGTCTTCCCCACAATCGTCATGTGCCTTCTCCAGGAACTTGCGCCGCCTGCGATCTACCATCGCCAACCTTACAGCAACCTGAAGTCGGGTGTCAGGCCGGCTACAGCCGGCGTGGCGCATAGCAGGCGCCAACGCCGCGCCGGCAGGGTGAGGCGACGGATACTCGCAGGATCAGCATGAGAGCCGACCCGAACAAGCGCATCCCGGTATGGGACCGTCTCGTCAGAACCTTTCACTGGGGGCTCGTCGCCGCGGTCACGATCGCACTTGCGACGGGATTTCTCGAAACAGCTTCGCTGCTCGATCTTCACGTAGCAGCGGGGGTGCTGATTGGCGTGCTGCTGGCGCTCCGCGTCGTCTGGGGTTTCACCGGAACGACCTACGCCCGCTTTGCGAGTTTCGTCGTCTCGCCGCCGACGCTGTCGCGTCATGTTGCGGCGATGCTGCGCGGCACGGCGAAGCCGCACGTCGGGCACAATCCGCTCGGCGGCTGGATGATCCTCTCGCTGATGACGACGCTGACAGTTCTGCTCGTCACCGGCGTCGCTGTTCTCGGTGGCGTGCTGAAGGACGGACCGCTGGCGCCGTTCGCATCGTTCGCGACCGGCCGCCAGCTCAAGGAACTGCACGAGCTGGCAGCCTTCACCCTGCTGGCGCTCATAGGCCTGCACGTCACCGGAATTGTGGTCGAGAGCCTGCGTACGCGCGAGAGCCTGATCGTTGCAATGCTGCGAGGCTGGAAGCATCGGCGTGCTGATGCGGAACCGGCACCGCCAAGGCAAGCAATGCCGGCGCTGGCGGGCATACTCTCGCTCCTGGTGCTGCTGTCGGCCGGCGTCGCCACCGCGCACTTCTCCCGCCTGCCGGTCGCAGGCCTGCCTTCGCAGCCTCTCGATACGGTCTACGCGAAGGAATGCGGGGCGTGTCATTCGCCGCACCATCCGAGCATCGCGACGGCAGCGACGTGGGCGTCGGTCATGCGCGGGCTCGACCGCCATTTCGGCGACAATGCGAGCCTCGACGCGCCCGTCGCCACGCGGCTCGCCGCCTATCTAGCCGACAACGGCGCCGAGCATTGGGACACGCAGGCGTCCAACCGACTGGCACGCTCCGCCGCGACCGATCCCCTGCGCATCACGGCCACCGATGGCTGGCAGCGACTGCACCGCCACGTCGACAAAACGGTCTTCGATCGCAAAAGCGTCGGCGGGCGGGTCAACTGCTCGCGCTGTCACGGCGACGCCGAGGCGGGCCGTTTCGATCCGCGCGCCATCCACATTCCAGAGGAGAAGCAGACACCATGAAACCGATACGAACACTCGTGCTCGCCGCGCTCTTCCCGGTCGTCACGGCGGCTGCCGCGCTCGCCGCCATGTCGCCGGCGCGCCAAGCCATCTTCGACGAGTACCTCAGCGCGGCGCGCACCGCCGAGGCCCGATTCGAGGCGTCGACGGTACGCGGCGAGACGTTCTTTCGCGGCCAGCACACGGGCGGCAAGGTCGACACGCCGTCCTGCACGAGTTGCCACACGAGCGACCTCAAGAAGCCGGGCAAATCGCGCGCCGGCAAGGACATCGAGCCGATGGCCGCTTCGGTGAATTCGAAGCGCTACACCGATGCCGCCGATGTCGCCAAATGGCTGAAGCGCAACTGCAGCGACGTACTCGGCCGCGAATGCACCGCGCCCGAGAAGGCCGACGTTCTCGCCTATCTGTTGTCACTTTGAAACCGGAGATCGACGCATGATATCGCTCCAGACGCTACGTGCCGCACTGCTTCCGCTTGCCTGTTCGATCTTCGCTGCCACAGCGGTGGCCGACGGGATCTCGGTCAAGCCGATTGACGATGCGGCGACGGCGAAGGAATGCAGCGCCTGCCACATGCTGTATCCGGCAGGGCTCTTGCCGGCGCGTTCCTGGGCCCGCCTGATGAACAGCCTCGGCGATCACTTCGGGGACAATGCGACCCTCGACGACGCATTGCGCGCGCGCATCACCGAGTACTTGTCAGCCAATGCCGGCGATACCGGCGGCCGCGGCAACAAGATGGTGCGCGACATTCCGTCCGATGCGAGCCCGCTCAGGATCACCGAGCTCCCCTATTTCCTGCGCAAGCACAACAAGAAAGGCCGCATCGCGCCTGAAACGCTGAAGCGGCGCGGCGCCAGGTCGCCTTCCGACTGCAAGGCCTGTCACGAACAGGCAGAGAAGGGCTTCTTCGACGACGATTGAAGACTGCTGTCGACCAGGACGGAGGGCCTCACCGGCCCTTCGCTTCTTGCTTCGTGGAGGCTCGAGTAAGAACCTCCCGCCAACGCGCCAGGTTGATCGTCAGTCGAACTTCAGCGTGAAGCCGCCCATGATGGTGCGGCCTTGGCCCGGCTTGGCCCCATCGGACAGCTCGGCGATGTAGAGTTCGTCGGTGAGGTTGTGACCCGACAGGAACAGCGACAGCTGATCCGTAACCTTGAGGTTGGTGCGGGCCGACAGCAGCCACACGTCGTCGACTTTGCCGCCGATCAACTCGTCGCCGAATGTGCAACCGGGCGAGACAGCTGCCAGTCCGTCGCCATCCTCGATGCCGTCCTCGTCCACGCACAGCAGGGGGCCGGTGTTCTGCGGGTTGGTGAAGAAATCGCCGCGATAAGTCCATGTCAAACTCGCGTCCCAACGGTCGCGATAGGCGACGCCGAGCGTGAGATTGGCGAAGTGCTTGATCGTGAACGGCAGTCGATTGCCGGACACGTCTTCGAACGGGATTCCGTCGCCCTCGAATATCGCGTCCTGGCCGCGGTCGATCTTGCCGTTGGTGTAGGTGTAGGCGGCCTGGCCGAACAAGTTCCAGTCGCTGCCCGTGAAGGGACGCGAGTCGAGACGCACCGCAAATTCGACACCGTTGATCTCGACCTTGTCGAGCAGACCGTAGACGCCGTCGCCGATGCTGTTCGTGAACGACTCTTTCAACTGATAGCCGTCAATGAAGGAATGAAAGTAGGCGGCATCGAACTTGAAGCCTTTGAGCCCTGTCGAGCGCAGCCCGATCTGGAAATTGTCGCCGACCTCCTCCTCGAGCGGGAAGTCGCCCGAGAACTCCGCCGCGATGTGCGGAGCGAAGCCACGGTGGTAGCCGCCGTAGAGCGTCCAGGCGGGAGCGGCCTGCCATGCGAACGCCATGCCGGGCAACACATGATCGTGCTTCGACGTTTGCGTCACGTCGACCGGACCGCCATCCCAGATGTTGCGGCGTTCGACATCGTACTTCTCGAAGCGGATGCCGGGCGTGATCGTCAAGCGCTTGTTGACGTGGATCGCCGACTGCAGGAATGCCGCCAACGACGACGCCTCGAACTTGTCGACCGCACCGTCGTCGAGATCGCCGGCTGCCTCCGACGCGAAGCAGTTACCGCCGTTGTCATGATCGAGCAGTTCGCCGGCCGCACCGAACGACGTGCAGCGGCGATGGCCCTGATACTCGTAGCGGACGCCACCGAGGATGTCCTGGGTCATGCCGAAGAGGAACGGCCGGTTTGCAAGTTCGAGCCGGCTGTCGATGCCGACGAGTGAGTACAGGCGGTTGCGGCCGCGCATGTGGCCATCGGGCGGGCTTTCGATGCCGCCGTCACGCGCGGAGAAGCGGTTGCGCTCATGGTCGCGCGCATAGAGCCGCGTCGAGACCGTGGTGTCGTCGTCGACGTAGTAGTTGTGCGTCAGCGTGATCGAGCGATGCTCGCCGTTATAGGTGTTGAAGCGGGTGTCGTCGCCGAACGTCGTAAGCTTGTTGTGACCGTTGGCGAAGAAGTCCTCGCGCGTGCCGACAAAATTGTCCTCGTCGTAGTTGTCGCGCTGGCGGAAGTACACGGCCGAGATCGTAAGATCCTGGTCGGCGCCCTTCCAGCCGATCGAGCCGTAGAAGTCGTTGTAGCTCAGGCGCTCGTTGTCCCAGGCGCCGGAGGCGTCGCCACCCGTGTAGGCCGCGACCACGCCGAAGTTGCCGAGGTTCTGGCGCGTGTGGACGTGGCGGTAATTACCCCACTCCTGGTTCACGTCGCCAGTATGGATGAGCGCGCCTTTGATGACCGTCTCGGACCTGCCGAACGGGCTCATGCTCTGGAAATTGACGACGCCATGATTGTTGAGCGGGCCATGGGCGAACACGGTTCCGCGAATGACCTCGACATTCTCGACGCGGTCCATCGGCGGCGTGTAATGCGTCGACGGGTCGATGTAGCTCGAGAAGTTGATCGACACGCCGTCCTCCATGACGAGGACCTTGCGCGCGCGACGGAAGTTCGAACCGCGGATACCGATGCCGACGTTGCGGGCGAGACCGTCGTCGGTGACGGTGACGACGCCGGGCACGGAGGCGAGTGCTTCGTGTGTCGTGAGCGGTCGCTCCTCGGCGATCTGCTTCGCATCGACGCGTGTGGCGGCACCGGCGTAGTTCTGCAGATCCTGCGGAACGATGCTGTCGGCGTTGACGGGCGTGGAGCCGGGGGCGGCGTTGGTCTCCAGGCGGCCGTCGGCAGGTGCGCGCGACGGGCCCGAGGGGCCGGTGTCCTCGACGAAGTCGGTAGGCGCGGGCGGTACGGGTGCGGGGGCCGCCTGTTGCACGGGCTTCGGCTTGGCCTTAGGCTTTGGCGTAGTCGCAGGCGTCGCGACGGACGCCGGGGATGACTTCGGCTTCGGCTTTGCTACCGCGGCCGGTTGCGAAAGCTTTGGCTGCTGTTGGGGCACCACCACGGGAGGGAGTTCGCTCGGGGCCTCAGCGGACGGCGCTGCCGGTGCCGGAGCCTGTGCTGCGGGCGCCTGATCAGCTTGCGTCGTCGTCGTCTGAGCGTGAGCCACCGCGGACATCGCGATGAAGGATGCGCTGGTGACGAGAAGTCTCGTCGTGTTCATCAAGTCCCCCTCTCCCAGTTCACGGGAGTTGCCTTTCAATGCAAGCGCCGTGGCGGACGCTGTCGCTCAAATTGGCTAGCATCAGGTGATCGAAATGCAGTTCCAAACGCGGCAATTGAATTTTCCTGTTCTTCCCGACGCGCCAATACAAGGTAGCGACCGAAGTTTTTGCGAGACAAATAAAAGCTCGTTGAAACATATGCTTAGTGGATTCATGGGTTATGTTCGAGCCGACGGCTTGTGAACGATGCCGGGCGGCAACAGGCTGGACGAAAACAGTTCCGGAGGCATTCGCAGCGTGGGCCGTTTTGGCACGCCTGCGGCTCTCGCCACACCCGTGCGACATGGTCGCGGTCTCCGGATCGCTTCGTGATCTCGTCGACGCACGCATCTGCGCGGCCGAACACATCGCTCGGCTGGAAAGGCTTCCTCTGCCTGCCGGGATCGTCGACGGGTATCTCCACGCCCGCGCCGGCGCTCACCGTCTCGTCGATACGCAATGATCGTGTCGCGGTCCCGCATCGCGACGTGATATGCAACCGTTGCGATGGCGCAAGTTCAGTCGGCCGCTGAGAGCACCAGCGCTGCATTCTGGCCGCCGAAGCCGAACGAGTTCGACAGCACGGTTCGAATGGGACTGCGACGCGGCACGTTCGGAACGACATCGAGCGGGATCTCGGGATCGGGCTCGTCGTAGTTGATGGTCGGCAGGATCAAGCCGTTGGCGATCATCATGAGCGACAGGACGGCCTCGATCGCGCCTGCCGCCGATAACGTGTGTCCGATCTGCGATTTGGTCGAGCTGACGGGGACGACGTCCAGATGGTCGCCGAGGACGGCCCTCAACGAGAGAAACTCCATTTTGTCGTTCTCGGGCGTGCTCGTCCCGTGGGCGTTGACGTAATCGATCTCCTCAGGTGCCGCGCCGGCATCGAGAAGTGCGTTTCGGATCGCGCCGATGATGGCGGAGCCATCCGGCTTCGAGCGCGTGCGGTGGTAGTCGTCCGCCATCTCTCCGCAACCGCGCACGATGCCAAGTGGTCTGGCGCCCCGCGCCAGCGCACTCTCCATGCTTTCGAGCACGACAGCGCCGGCGCCCTCCGCCATGACGAAACCATCACGGCCCTTCGAGAACGGGCGCGACGCCTTCTGCGGGGGATCGTTGCGAGTCGACAGTGCCGACAGCAGCGAGAAGCGGATCAGCGCCTCGAGCTGAACCGAGCTGTCGGTGCCGACGGCCAGCGCCGTATCCGTCTCTCCGCGCCGGATCGCCTCGACACCGAGCTGGATTGCGGTCGCTCCGGACGCGCACGCGGTGGAGACGGAGACCGGCAAACCGCGCGGACGCAGTGCCTTGGCGAGGTGCTCGGCGACACTCGCGAACTGAAACGATTCGAACAGCTGTTTGAAAGCGCCGGTGCGAGCCGCTGCGAGCAGACGATCGTATCCGCTGCCGCTGGCGCCCTGATGCTCGTAGAGCGCCTTGCGTTGCGGCCATTCGAGTTCGGCCGGTGGCGTGGCGAGAAACAGAAGACCGGGAAAGCCACGTTGCTCGGTGAGCCCGGCCTCCAGCAGCGCCTCGTCTGCGACCGCCTTCGCCATAGCCATCGTCAGCGCGGGTGCCGAGCCGGGATAGCCTTCGGGATGCGTGACAGTGCCGGCAATGGTCGTTCTCAGACCGTCGATCGGGAAGCGGGTGATCCGGCTGATGCCCGATCGCCCCGCCATGAGCGCTGCCCAGCTCTGGGCCTTGCCCCAACCGAGCGATGTGACGAGCCCCATACCCGTGACCGCAACGAGCCGCCGCCCTTGTTCGTCCGTGAGCCGGTTCGACATCTGCTTCACCTCGTTAGCCGGCGCGCTCGATCAGCGCGAGCCCCTCGCCGCGCCAGTGACCGACACTGGTCACCAATGCGCGCTCCAGGGAGGAATCGAGTTCGTCTTCGACCCGTCCCGCGTCCGACGCCGGAAAGAACGCAGCCCGCTTCACTGCGAGCGCGGCGAGTGCGACACCAAGGGGAAAATGTGCCTCGACCGTGTGGCCCAGCCTATTGCCATACGCCCTGGTCGCAGGGGTGAACTGGTCGGCGTCGAGATCGTCGAGAAAGTCGAGTTCCTCGGATGTCGCCGGCTCTGCGCCGGAGGCGCCGGAGAGAAGAGCAAGCGGACCGCTTGGCGAGCCGATGGAGGTGCGGCGGAACAACTGACCCAACGTTCGGCGGATCTGACCGGGTTCCGATCGTAACGCATGGTCACTCAGGACGGATGCGATGCGCGCGTAAGGCGAACGACCTCTTGCCTCGGCGTGCGTTCGCGACTCGAGGACGAGGAATGCGCCGGCGCTGCCCGGGACAAAGCCACCGCCGGCGGCGCGCCGCTGCCAGACGGACTGATACGGATGGGCCCACAGGTTGCAGCCGAGTTCGTAGCCGAGCAGCAGGTCCTTGCGTTCGGCATTGAGTGCACCGCCGACGAGAATGACGTCTGCCTGACCAGCCCCAATGCGCCGGAACGCATTCTCGATGGCAGACAGCCCCGCCATTTCCTCGCCCATGAACGTGCGCGACGAAGCCGTGACGTTGTGCACGATCGAGATGTTGCCGGCGAGGAGATTGGAGAGCTGCGCGAGAAACAAGGTTGGCCGCAGCGCGGTCGGCAGGATCTCCTTTGCGAGAACCTCGGTATCGTCGCGTGACGAGATGGCATCCAGCAGCTTGGCATCGACGGTGGTATCGCGCTCTCCGCTGCCGGCCGCAACCACGAGATGCGTGCGGGCGAGCAGGGCCGCATCGCCCTTGATGCCCGCATCATCGAGTGCAAGACCAGCAGCGTAGACACCGATCCGCTGCCACGGCTCCATCTGGCGCAGGTCCGACTTCTTCGGGATTTGACGGCCCATGTCGACCGACGCCAGCGGATGGATCGGATAGGGAGCGAAGGCGTGCTCGTCATAGAGCCTTGGTGCGTCCGGCGCATCGAAAGCGGCCAGGTGCGCATCGACGCCCTCGCCAGCGGCACTGAGGAGACCCACACCCGTCACCCAGACATCGTTCGGCGTCGTAGCCGTCATTGTGCTGTCCCTCATAGCGCCACGATGATCTTGCCGAACACCTGGCGGCTTTCGAGCCGTTCGAGGCCGCGTTCGAGATCGTCGAGGCCGATCACCGTATCGATGACCGGCTTGACACTTCCGGCCGCGAGCTTCTGCATGGCGGAGCGCATGTTTTCCCGCGTGCAGCCGAAGCTGCCGATGAGGCGCAGTTGCTGCTGGTAGAGCAGATTGAGGTTCGTCTCGGCCACGATGCCCGTCGTCGAACCGCAGGTGACCAGACGTCCGCCGCGTTTCATGGACAGCAGACTGCCCCGCCAGGTCGCGGGGCCGACATGCTCGAATACGACATCGACGCCCTTGCGCCCCGTGATCTTGCGTACGCGCCCCTCGAAGCGCTCTCTGGTATAGTTGATGGCGTGGTCCGCCCCGAGGCGCAGGGCCATCTCCGCCTTCTCGTCGCTGCCAACCGTCGTGATGACGTTCGCGCCGATGCTCTTGGCGAGCTGGATCGCAGCCGAGCCGATGCCGCTGCCGCCCGCGTGAACGAGAACGGTCTCGCCGCTCCTGAGGCGTGCGTTCTCGAACAGCATGTGTTCGACCGTGCCGATGGTGACCGGGACGAGCGCCGCGGACATCGCGTCGATCCCGGCCGGTGCCTTGATCGCCAGGCGAGCCGGGACGTTCAGGGCACCGCGCAGAAACCCGTCGATGTGGAAGCCGTAGATGCTGTCCATCGTCTCGCAGAAGTTGTCGCGGCCATCCAGACAGGCCGCACATGCGCCGCAGGTGCGTGCGCCATAGAGGGCCACGATGTCGCCCGGCTTCAGGTCGCGCACCGCGAGGCCCACCGCCGTCACCTCGCCCGCCGCCTCCGCTCCTGCCACGATCGGCAGCGAGCGCTTGGCGAACGCCATGCCGCGCCAGCCCCAGACATCGATGTGGTTCAAGGCGACCGCACGGATCGCGACCTGCACTTCATCCGGCGCGGGTGGCGGCGGCGCCGGTATCTCCTGCACGACGATGCCGCGCTCCTTGACGACGAGACCCGCCCGCACGACACCTCGCGACTCCTTGCGTCCGCCTCCGCAAGAGCCACAGCAGCAATCGTTGTCCTCGTACATCGCGTGAAGCTCCTTGCTGTCAATCGGCGAGCTACGGCTCTCCGGCGAGAACCAGGCAGACGTTCTGTCCTCCGAACCCGAAGGAGTTGGAAAGGACCGTGCGGACCTGTGCTGCGCGCGCCGTACTGGCCACGACATCGAGATGAAGGTCCGGATCGGGATCGTTGTGATTGATCGTCGGAGGGATGACGCCATTGCCGATTGTCAGGAAGGCAATGACGGCCTCGACCGCGCCGGCCGCGATCAACGTATGGCCGAGTTGCGACTTGTTCGATGTCACGGGAACCTCGGCCAGACGACTGCCGAGTACGGCAGCGAGCGAGAGCGCTTCCATCTTGTCGTTCTCGGGTGTGCTCGTGCCATGCGCGTTGACATGATCGATCTCTTCGGGCGTCGCGTCCGCATCTCGAAGGGCCTTGGAGATCGCACCGATCATGGCGGAGCCATCGGGTTTGGAACGGGTGCGGTGAAAGCTGTCGGCCTTCTCGCCGGCCCCGCGGACAACCCCGAGGATGGCGGCGCCACGGGCCTTCGCGTGGGCGTACGTCTCGAGGACCAGGGCGCCTGCGCCCTCGGCGATCACGAAGCCGTCGCGCGATCGCGTGAACGGGCGCGACGCCTGCTCGGGCACATCGTTGCGGGTCGACAGGGCGGACAATAGCGAGAAGCGGATCAGACCTTCCGGATGAACAGTGGCATCCGTGCCGACGCACAGCGCCGCTTCAGCGTCGCCCCGCCGCAGCCGCTCGGCGGCCATCTGGAGGGTGCTTGCCCCCGACGCGCAAGCTGTGCAGATCGACAGCGGTTCCCCGGTCGTGCCGAAGTGGTTCTGCACGGCATCGGCGATGCTGGCGAACTCGATGTGGCGAGCGAGTTCACTGAAAGTGCCGGATCGGGCTGCGCCCAGGAGCCGCTCATACCCACTCTTGTCGCGCCCCGCGGCGGCCTCGTAGAGCTTGCGAAGCTGAGGCCATTCCAGTTCGGAGGGAGGCGTCGCGATCAGCAGAGGGCCGGGAAAGCGCCCCGGCGATCCGATGCCGGCTTGCGTGATCGCCTCGTCGGCTGCCGCCTCGGCGATCGCGAGCGAGAGTGCAAAGGCCGAATAGGTGGAACTGGCAGCGGCTTCGATCGTACCGGCGATGGTCGTTCTGAGGCCGTCGGTTGGAAATCGAGTGATCGGGGTGACGCCCGAATGTCCTGCGATCAGCCGCGACCAGTTTTGTGACTTGCCCCAACCGAGAGAGGTGACGAGCCCCATTCCGGTCACGACGATGACCGGCCGTCCTTGCCTGTCGGTCAGAGCGCGGGTCATCACACTGCCCCTCCCGCTGCGGCACTGACACGTTCGACGATCGCCAGTCCCTCGCCACGCCAGTGACCGACGCACGTGACGAGGATGCTGTCAGGAACGCTCTCGATCGGTTGCTCGATGTCGGAACTTTCAAACGGAGGATAGAAGCCCGAGCGATGCAATGCGAGGCAGGCGAGCGCTACGCCGAGCGGGAAATGTGCCTCGACGGCGTGACCGAGGGCGGTGCCGTAGGCGCGCAGTCCGGTCGCCGACCGCTCAGAGCCGATACTTCGTAGAAACGCCAACTCCTCGCTCGTCGCCGGCTCGACGCCGCTTGCACCGGACAGCACTGCGAACGGGGCGCGGCTGCCGGCGGAGCCGATGCTTTCGAGAACGCCGGCAAGTGACGTCTGGATGTCGCCCTTCGCCTCCCGCCGCGCGCGGTTCGCGCCTATGCCTGCCAGTCTCGCGTAGGGCTTTGCGCCCCTGGCCTCGGCATGGGGCGCAGCTTCGAGCACAACGAACGCCGCCGCGCTGCCGAGCACGAATCCACCGCCCGCTTCGGCACGTTGCCAAACCGGAACGAACGGCTGCTGCCACAGATTGCCGCCGAGTTCGCAGCCGAGCAGAATGTCGTGGCGCTCGGCATTGAGCGAACCGCCCACGAGCACCATCGTCGCGTCACCGGTCTCGATCCGCCGTGCCGCATCCTCGAAGGCCGAGAGCCCCGCGATCTCCTCGCCCTTCAGCGTCCGCGAGGACCCCGTGACCTTGAGAACGATCTGGATGTTGCCAGCGAGCAGGTTGGACAACTCGCCGAGATAGAGCGTCGGACGCAATCCTGCCATCAAAGTCGCATTGAGCGCACTGCCAGCCTCATCCGCAGACCGCTCGGCAAGCGATGCCAGAATGCGGCTGTCGAGCGCTTCGTCACGCTCGCCGTTTCCTGCAGCGACGACCAGTTCCGTGCGGTCGAGCAGTGGCTCGTTGCCGAGGACGCCCGCGTCCTCCAGAGCAAGCCCTGCGGCATGCACGCCCTGGCGCTGCCACATGCCCATCTGCTTCTGATCCGCCTTGCTCGGGATCAGGCGGTTGACATTGAGGCCATCGGCGAGCGGATGCACGCAGTACGGCGGGAATCGATCAACGTCGATGCGAGGTACCGTCACGCCGGCTGACGACAGGGCGCTCCAATGCGCCTCGGTGCCCTCGCCGAGAGACGATACGAGGCCGATGCCCGTCACCCATACGTCCACGGCGTCTGCCATTCCGCGCCTCATGCCTCCCCGAGAAAGCCGAGACGCCGGCCTTCGTTGCGGACATGCTCCTCGAGCGCGGAGACGGGGAACGGTACCAGCCTGAGCATCAGTTGAGCATCGGCCACAACTTCACCACCGCGGGAAATCTGGGCCTGCGTCACCGCATATCCGGAGCCGTCGTGGATCCGGCGCGCCGAGATGTCGAGCCGGTCGCCCGGCACTACGAACGCGCGGAAGCTGGCCTGCTTGGCACTGGCCAGGAAGGGCATACGCTTGAAGCCATCCAGGGCCAGCAACAGGTAGCCGGACGCCTGAGCCATGGTCTCGAGCAGGAGCACGCCAGGGACGAGTGCATGGCCAGGGAAATGGCCGTCGAACACCGGGCTCGCGTCGGGCACTTCACTGCCGGCGCGAATGAGCATTGCCTCCCGATCGATCTCGTCGACACGATCGAGCATCTGGAAATATTCGAGACGCATCCTGCAATTTGCCGTTCAGGCCGCAACCGGCTTTGCAACCAGTGCATCGATGTGGCGGCACAGGTTGCCCAACACGAAGTACTCCGCCGAATCCTGACCGCCCTGGTTCACGTTCTGCATCCAGTCCTCGATCGGCATCTGAATGTTGAAACGCTGATCAATCTCGAAGGCGATGTCGAGGAACGCGAGACTGTCGACACCCAGGTCCTTCATGATGTGACTGTCGGGATTGATACTCTCGCGTGCAATGTCGCTGGTTTCGGCGATGATGTCGGCGACAGTCTCGAACGTCGATGCCATGTGTTGGATCTCCGTGGAAGTTCTGCGGACTTCCCCTCGCCTATCAACGGAACGGCACTGACCTCTTTACTCAAGTCAAGCAGCCGGGAACCTGACCGGTTTAGTCCCAGACGAGTTGCTTTTACGGTGAAAAGGAGATGGCCTTCCGGCAACGGCCGGACGGCGATGGTGCGTTATGGCTCAAGAAGGCATCGATCGACTGGACGAGCTCAGTGTTGGCCAGGAAGAGTCGGTCAGCCGCATCATCACGGCGGACGATGTTGCGGCGTTTGCCCGCCTGACCGGCGATTACAACGCGCTGCATGTCGATAGCGAATTCGCAGCCCGCACGGAGTTCGAGCAGCGCGTGGTGCATGGCTTCCTCCACGCCAGCCTGCTTTCCACACTGATCGGGATGAAACTGCCGGGGCGCGGCGCGCTCTACCTGTCGCAGACCATCGATTTCAGCGCGCCTGCGTTCATCGGCGATACGCTGACGGCACGAGGCCGTATCGAGCGGATCAATCGCGACACGCGCGTCGTCGAGCTGGATACCGAGATCGCTAATCAAGATGGAGCTGTCGTGCTGCGCGGAAAGGCGCGCGCAAAGGTGCTGCGATTGCCCGGGCCGCCGCAGCGAAGCGAGCCAGATAGCCGTGCAAGCTTCGGTCTGATGCTGAAAGGAAAGCGGGCGCTCGTCACCGGGGCGTCGCGCGGCATCGGACGAGCGACAGCCGAGCTTCTGGCAAGTCAGGGCGCCCACGTCTGGATCAACTATCACAACAGCCCGGGTGCCGCCTCCGAACTGGCCGACGTCGTTCGCAGCCAGGGCGGGAGCTGCGATCTCGTTCGCGCCGATGTGACGAAGGACCGCGATATCGAGGTCATGATGCGCGAGATCGCAGGAGCGGGTGGCCTCGACATCCTCGTCAACAATGCCGGGCCGAGGATCGACGCTGCTCCGTTCGACAAGATTACCTGGGCGGATATGGCGTCGGCTTATGCGGGCTTCGTCGGCAGCGCGTTCATGGTGACGCAGGCGGCGCTGCCGCTTCTGAAGGAGAGCCGCGGCGCCATGGTGACCGTGCTGACCTCCGCCAGCTTGCAGCGAACCGCGCACAATTGGCTGCCCTATGTCGCGGCCAAGAGTGCACTCCACGCCATGATGAAGAATCTGGCCCAGGAACTGGGACCGGCGGGCGTCACCGTCAACATGGTTTCACCCTCGCTGGTCGACACTGACCTGGTCGCCGGAACGCCGGACCGGATCCGTCAGATGATGGTGTCGCGAACGCCCTTGCGCCGGCTTGCAACCGTCGACGATGTCGCAGGTGCCATTCTCATGCTTGTCTCGCCATATGCGCGCTTCGTCACCGGCGAGAACCTTCTCGTCACCGGCGGCGATGTGATGATCTGAGAGGTCACGCCATGACGATGCATCAGGAGGCCGGTGAGCTCTCAGCACTGATCGACGTCCTCATCGAGGCGGCTCCGATGCTGGTTCGTCGGCATCGCGAGCATTTTGCCGCCGTCGACTGGGGCGCGGTGTCCGGGCGGCAGATCGACCGCCTGAACCAACGCTTCGTCCAGCATCGGACGGCAATGCCGGCCTGGCTTGCGAGAGAGATCGTTCTCGCCGGGCATAGAGCGCCGGACATGTTGCGAGACAGCCTGTCCGCCGAGCTGCGCAGCCTCGACCAACTGGCGGCGGTGGCCGATGCAAGCGAACCGATCCCCGCGGATCTTGTGCGTCAGGCCGTGGAGATCGCGCAGCAGTCGAGCGACCCCGATGCCATCGCGGCCATTGTCGGCAGACTTGCCGCCGCGGGAGCCAGGCATGAGGCTTGTCGCGCCGCTCTCGCGAACTGGCCGAGTATAGACAAGCCGTTGCGGCATGTGCGCCGCCTGCTGCCCGGCTATCGCGCGACTCTGCCTCAAGCTCCCGTGCGCATCGCCGGCTTCTCGACCACTTCGACATTCGCCGAAGCTCTGGTGCCGGCCTTCGCCGCGCACGGTCTCTCCATCCTGTCAAGCGAAGCTCCGTTCGCGACCGCGATCAACGAACTGCTCGCTCCCTTTCCGGATGTGCAGGCGCTGTTCCTTCTTCTCGACCCGCACGCGTTCGGCGAACCGGATTGGCGCAAGGGCCTCGACAAGCGAGCCCGGGATGCGGCTGCGCGTCTGGAGGCGATGGCTGAAGCCATTCCGGCATTTGCAGAGCGTGCTGGGCGCCTGCTCGTCATCAACACGATTCCGTTCGGCCTCTGGCCCTCGATGGGTCACATCGATACCGTCCATAGCGCCGGACGCGCGGCGATGACGCGGCGCATCAACGCAGTTCTTGCCGACCTCGCCGCCAACAACGCCAATGTCGTACTGGTCGACAGCGACCTTGCATTCGCAAAGCTGGCACCCATCGAGCGACATGATCCGCGGCTGTGGTTCTATGGCCGTATCGGTTACACGGAAGCGGCCATGAACGCGCTGGCGCGCGCGTTCGCCGCGGCATTCGCCGCCCGCACGATTGCGCCCGTCAAGGTCATCGCGCTCGATCTCGACAATACGGTCTGGGGCGGAGTCTACGGCGATGATGGCGTGGAACGCCTGGCCTCGGGCGACGATCCGCCCGGCAACGCGTTCAAGGCCTTTCAGCAGGAGTGCCTGCGCTTGAAGGCGCAAGGCAAGCTGCTCGTGGCGCTGAGCAAGAACAATCCCGACGCGATCAGTGTCTTCGAAAGCCACCCTGGCCTGCTGCTCCGGGCCGACGATTTCGCGGCAACAGCGATCGATTGGCAGCCGAAGCCGGACAACGTCCGCCGGCTCGCCGCCGAACTCAATCTGGGACTCGACAGCTTCCTTTTCCTCGACGACAGCCCGCACGAGCGCGAGGCGATGCGGCGGCTCTGCCCGGAGGTTCGCGTTCCCGAGATGCCGGCTGATCCGGCGCTGCGACCTGGATGGCTCCGGATGCTCACCGAGACATGGCCGCTGCGTCTCACGGCCGAGGATGCTGAACGGCCCGCCATGTATCTGGCAGAGCGCAAATCGCGGGAACTCAAGTCGTCCGCTGCGAGCTATGGCGACTACCTGCGCGATCTCGATCAGGCTCTGGTGATCGAGCCGCTTTCATCGCGCACGTTGCCGCGCGTCGCACAGCTCCACGAGCGCACCAATCAATTCAATCCGACGACGAGACGGTTTACCGAGGCCGAACTCGCCGCGTTCATGACCGACACCGACAGATCGGTCGTCCTGCTCGGCAGAGTATCGGATCGCTTTGGCGATCATGGCATCGTGATCGCAAGCGTCGCGACGCTGGAAGGCACCACGGCGCGCGTCGAGAGCCTTGTCATGAGCTGCCGGGTCATAGCACGAACGATCGAAACGGCGTTCCTCGCCGAACTTGTCGGCCATCTCGCCGGGCGCGGCGTGACCGAAGTCATTGCCAGCTATGCGCCGACAGCCAAGAACGCTCTGGTCCGGGATCTCTACCCGTCGCACGGCTTCAATGCGCTCGGCATGTCTGACGCCGGCCCGGCGACCTGGCTGTTCAGGACCGAGGCCGACAAGATGCCAGACGCGCCTTTCGTTTCATCCACATGGAGCAGGACATGACGATCGCCGTTGCAGCAGGAAATCAGGTCCGGCCGGAGATCGTTGCGATATTCGAGGACGTCTTCCAGCACGAGGACGTGATCACTCTGGCGACGACGCCCGAAGATGTCGCGCGATGGGACTCGTTGCGCCACGTCGCGCTCGTGGCGATGCTGGAGGAGACCTTCGGCATCTCGCTCAGCATGGATGAGATGATGGAAATGCGCTCGGTCGCCGACATCGAGCGCCTGCTCGAGCGACATCAGGTTTGATCAGGAACTTCGCCTGCCGGCGAGCTGGAGCGCTATCCGATCAGACGGAACCGCCGCGCGGTTCGCCTGTCTTGGGAGCCCTGTACAACCACTAGATGGCCCATGGCGATCCGGTGCGTGCCGTGCGCTGCAGTTGAGCGAGATGCGGAGCGTGTCAGAATACGAGCACCTTGTCGGCGGCGATCGTCGCTGCCGCCAGTTCGTCCATGGTCGATCGGCGCGCGCCCTTCATGATCTCTGCCTCGCCGATGCCGCGTGCGTCCATACAGGTGCCGCAGAGGAGCACTTCACCCTTGCCGGCGAAGACGCGCTTCAACATGCGCTCGACATTGTAGAACCCGTCCGGCGTCTTCTGCCCAGCCTTGGCGGCAAGCACCGCGTCAGCCATCAGGAACACCGTGATCTGCGCCTGTGCGTCATTCTTGGCCAGCGCGTGCGCCAGCCTCAAGCCGTTGTAGACCCGCTCCGTGCCGTAGGGCGGATCGTTCAAAATGAATAGCATCTTCATGCGAGCCTCCTGAGGAACGGCCGTGCTTTCCGAGGCCGTACGGCTTGTAGGCCGCGTATTTGCGCCAGCCGTCGATGCCCGTTTGCAGCACCAGCACGTTATCGGCCAGCATCGCGCAACGCGAACGCGGCTGCGCCGGGCAGTTGCCTCTGCTTTCAGCGCCGATCGTCGACTTTAATGCGACAGCGCCTTGAAATCGAGCCGGTTCCGGGTCATCAGACTTCGTCGCCTCGGCGGACGGAGACCCGATCCCATGCGGACACGTTGCACCCGTGCCTTCTGCGCGATCGTCGCAGCTGTTGCAGTTGCCTTGACGTCATCCGCCACGGCGCAGGAGCCGGGTCCATCTCCAGCGGCCGTCGCTCACGATGAAGCGGCACGATCCTATACCGAGGCGAAGGCGCGCACCGAGGAGCTTGTCCGCGCCGGGCGGTTCAAGGAAGCGCTGTCCGATGCCGCGGAGACTGTGCGGCTGAGCGCGGCTCACAACGGTGCCGAAAGCGCGCTCACCGCCGTCGCCCTGCATAACCTCGGGTTCGTCATGCGCCGTGCAGGGCGACCCGAGGACGCGCGCGAACCGCTCGAGAAGGCGCTCGCAATCTACGAGCGGCTGCATCCGGCCGTCCATCCCGACATCCGCAATGCAGTCCTCGAACTGGGCCCCCTCTACCTGAAGGCGGGGCGCGGCCAGGACCTCGTCGACATCTACACGAGGCTCATTGCGAGGGCGGAACGTGAAGGTGCCGGCGAGCATGCGGGCGCCGCGCATTTGCTCGCCAGCCTCGGGTTCGTCCTCCGCGCAATGAAGAAAGGCGATGAGAGCTTCGCGGCCTTTACCCGCGCCGTCGGCATCTACGAGGCGCGCGGCGACACGGGCGAGCAACCCTATCTGCAGGCACTCGAAGCGGTGATCGACCGGCTGGACGAGATGCAGCGACCGGAGGAGGCGGAGGCCCGTGCCAAGGCGGCGCTGAACTTGCTCGAGCGGCGGGGATCGGCGGGGGCCGCCAACGCCGTCGCGATCTACGACAGGATGTCCCGCAGGGCCGTGGACGCCGGGCGTGCAGCCGATGCGAAGTCTTACGCGGAAGCGGCCCTCGCGCTGCTCTCGCGTGGCGACGTGCCGGTGCGCTCCGGACGCGCCGATCCACATATCAGTGCTCTCAACAATCTCGCCCGGGCAAGCCGGGCGCTCGCCGATCACGCGGCCGCCGAGGACGCCTACAAGCGGGCCATCGCGTTGCTTCACGCCAAGGGTGACAAGGCCAACGAGGGCATCGTCACCGATAATCTCGCGGTGCTCTATTTCAGTCTCGGCCGGCTGGCGGAAGCGGAGCGTTTCAACAAGCGCGCGCTCGCTCTGCTCGAAGAGGCGCTTGGTCGCGATCACATGAGTGTCGGACGTGCAGCAGGCAACCTCGGCGTACTTCTCAACGAGGCTGGCCGGCGCAACGAGGCGGAGCCGTTGCTGCGTCGCGCACTCGCCATTGCCGACATGCAACCGAACAAGGATGCCGTCCAGATCGGCATCGTCGAGGATAATCTCGCCGGCCTGTTGCGCCAGAGCGGTCGCGTCTCCGAGGCGCAAGGTCATTACGATCGTGCGCTGCAGATGTTCGAAGGCGCGCTGCCGCCCCGACATCCCCGGCTGGCGACCCTGCGCAACAACATCGGCCGTCATCTGCTCGACGCAGGCAAGTACGCGGAGGCCGAGCAGGCGCTCGCTGCGGCCCTGTCGATGTTCGAGGCGATCTACGGCAAGGACGCCTTCGAAAGCGCCATACCGGCGGCCAATCTTGCCGAGGTCTACACGGCGCAGCGGCGCTATGCGGAAGGCCGACCGCTGCTGGTTCGCGCGCTGGCGTCTCTCGAGCGCGTCTATGGTCCGCGCCATGCCAACCTGCTTGCCGCTCTCAATGCGGCCGGAACTCTCGAGCTGGCCGATGGCAAGCCCGCGGCTGCCCGCCTCTATTTCGACCGCGCTGCCGCAGCCGCCGTGGAAGCCCGCCGCCGCTCGCCGGTCAGGGATGGCGGCAGCAGTCTGCACGAGGAACGGCGTGCCTTTCACGGCCTGCTCGAAGCGCTATGGCGCGAAGGCGGCACCGGCAAGCGCGATGCTGCCAGGGCGCTGGAAATCGCGCAGCATGATTCCATGACGTCGACGGCGGTCGCGCTGGCGGCGCTCGGTGCCCGCGCCGGTGCCGCCGATCCGGCACTCGCCGCACTCACGCGCGAGCGACAGGATCTCGCCGCCGAGTGGACCGCCGCCGACAAGAGGCTGACGCAGATGCTGTCTGCGACCGATGCACGCGATGTGTCCGAACAAGCCTCGATCCGTGCGCGGCTCGCCGCCATCGACGAGCGTCTTGCCGCGATCGATGCCGATCTCTCCCGCCGTTTCCCCCGCTATCACGAGCTGGCGCGGCCGACGCCGCTCTCCGTAGCGGCGTTGCGCGGGCTGATCGCTCGAGGTGAGGTCGCAATCCAGTTCACGGTTGCACGCGACGCCACGCATGTGTTCGCCGTCACGGATCGCGAAGTCTCCTGGGTGCGGGTCGCAATGTCCGAGCGTGAGCTGGCGGCTCTGGTTCGCAACCTGCGGTGCGGGCTCGACCGGGCGGAATGGAGCGGCGAGGGCGGCAAGCGCTGTGCGCGGCTGCTCGGCTTCGATCTGGCCGCGGAGCCCGGCGACACCGGTCCACTGCCGTTCGATCTTTCCGGTGCGCACAGCCTCTATCGCATGCTGTTCGAGCCGCTCGGCAAGATCATCGCGGGCAAAGATTTCATCGTCGTTGCTTCGGGCGCGTTGACGTCCCTGCCGCTGCAGGTTCTGATCTCGGAGCCGCCGCCGCCGGACGCGAGCTTCACCACCACCGCGGACGGCCGCCGCCTGACGGATGCGGCTTCGCGGCTCGACGAGATCGCGTGGCTGGGTCGAAGGCATGCGATCACCGTGCTGCCGTCTCTCGCGAGCCTCGGCCCCTTGCGTCAACTCACCCGCGCCAGCTCCGGTCGTTCGCCCTATCTCGGCATCGGCAACCCGCTGCTGATCGGACCAGACGGAACGGATCGGCGAGCGTTCGAGGCGCCCGTCTGCCATATGGAGGACGAAGTGGCTGCAGCCGCGCCACGCCCGCACAGCGGATCGGCGCCGTCGACCAAAGCTGCATTACGCATGTCGCTCACGTCGTCGGCACAGCGAGCCGCCCGCGGCGATACTGCGAGCCTGCGACGCCAGTGGCCGCTGCCGGAGACGGCGGTGGAATTGTGCCGGGTTGCGAGGCATGCCCGCGCCGCACCCTCCGACGTGATCGTCGGTGCTGCCGCGACGGAAGCCGGGATCAAGTCGATGTCGGCCAATGGCCGGCTCGCAGACGCGCGCATCGTGCACTTTGCAACCCATGGTCTGCTCGCCGGCGAGACCGCGATGTTCATCGCCGACAAGGCCGAGCCCTCGCTGATGTTGACGCCGCCGGAGTTGCCGAGTGACGCCGACGACGGGCTGTTGACCGCGTCGGAGGTTGCGGGTCTGCGGTTCGATGCGGATTGGGTGGTGCTGTCGGCGTGCAATACGGCGAGTGGCGACGACGTCGGCGCCGAGGCGCTGTCGGGGCTCGCGCGGGCGTTCTTCTACGCCGGCGCGCGATCGCTGCTGGTATCGCATTGGGCGGTCGATTCCGATGCGACGGTCCAGCTTGTCACGGCCGCATTCGATGCCATGTCGCGCGAGCCCGGGTTGAGCCAGGCCCGTGCGCTGTCGAAGGCGATGGCATCGCTGATCGGGACCGGCGGGCCGGCAGCACATCCCTCCAACTGGGCTCCGTTCGTGGTCGTCGGCGGCAACGCGCCAACGCTTGCGGCCGCGGGCGTCATTCCCGCATCGCGGCCTGCAGCCGTGACACCTGCCTCGAGATCGGCCTCACGTTCGCCGGAGAAGAAGCAACGGCGCAAGCCTCCGGCACAGGACACCAATTGGTTCGATGGCCTGTTCCAGAATTGACCGGGCGGTGCTGCACCGATGTTCGAGCGTTGCAGCGTCCCCGACCGTCATGCCGCGCGGGATCGTCCGCGTGATCCAAAGGGACGGGGCACGAGCCGGCACGATCCCGCTACCGATCGCAACCGGCGTGCCCAACTCAGGGCTTCGCGTGCGCCGGCGTCGCCCCCTTCAGATAGTCGGCCAGGACCTTCGCATCCTTCTTGTCGATGCTCTCGACCAGCTTCTCGTAGGTCTCGTCCGCTTTCGGCGGCAAGGTGTGCGCGATGCCGCGATGGCAGTCGATGCAGGTCTTGCCGGTCGTCAGCGCCTCCTGGTGGATGCGAGAGGCGCGCGGTTCCTGCACCGAGTAGTCCATGTAATCGAATTTGTGACAGTTGCGGCATTCGCGGCTGTCGGTCGTCTTCATGCGGCGCCACTCGTTCGACGCTAGCTGCAGGCGCTTGGCGTTGAACTTCTCCGGCGTCGATACCGTGCCGAGCAGGTGATGATAGAGCTCGTTGCTCGCCTGGATCTTGCGGGCGATCTTGTGCACCCAGTCCTTCGGCACGTGGCAGTCCGGACAGGATGCGCGCACGCCCGACTTGTTGGCGTAGTGGACGGTGGTGCGGTACTCCTTGAACACGTTCTCTTTCATCTCGTGGCACGAGATGCAGAAGGATTCCGTGTTGGTAAGTTCCAGGGTCCAGTTGAAACCGCCCCAGAACAGCACGCCCGCAGCAAAGCCGCCGACCAGCAGCGTGCCGAGCGCCGTCGTGCGTGCCGGGGTCCTGAACCAGTGCCAGAGGCGGCCGATTAACCCGCGCCGGCCCTCTTCGCTGTCGCCTGGGACAGTCTCTTCATTAGCCATGTGCCCCTCCTGCGAGCCGCTTCCCGCGCCTGCTCATTTGACTTCGGTTGCGTTCTGGAACGAGTTGCCGACCAGCGGCTTGGCGTCGGCCTGGGGGACGTGGCACTGCTGGCAGAAGTAGCGGGTACCGGCGATCTTATCGAGCCGCACGCCCTGGCGATCGACGTAGTGCGTCTCGGAAACCTTCGGCGCCTTGAACTTGTTGTTGCCGGGCCAGTCGTGACAGTTCATGCAGGCGTTGTCGGTCGGCGTCACCTGATAGCCGTCCACCTTGTGCGGTATGAGCGGCGGCTGCTGGCGGTAGGCGCGGCCGAAGCCGCCATCCGCGTAGGACTGGCGGTCGACGTCGGGTGCGGCGTTGATCTGGTTCAGCGTGGCACCGCCGCCGAGACCTTCGAGCGACTTGCCGCCCTTGTCCTGGGCGACGCCGACGCCGGCGACGACGAGGCCAGCTCCGAGCGCCACCGCCATGAGAAGTGCGTTACGTCCGATCCATCCAGTCATGTGATGCAGCCTCCGTGAGTGGCATGTCATGCCGCGTTCTCCAGCGCGCCGGCGGCCTGCTTCTGGCTTGGCGTGGTGGTGTCGACGCGATCGTCGAAGCGATAGGTGAAGCGGAAAACCTGTTCGGGGCAAACGTCGATGCAGCGCCCGCAAGCGGTGCAATCGCGGTTCGCGATGATCGGCGAGACGCCGGCCTGCTCGCCCTTCAGCGCTGGCGAGATGACATGCATCTCGGGGCACACGGCGTAGCAATCCATGCAGTCGTCGCAGCGTGCGCGACCACTGGCGGAAACGCGCAGCAGGCCCGTGGTGTTGACCAGCGAGTAGAAGGCGCCGACCGGGCACACGTGACCGCACCAGCCGTTGCGTGCGACGAACAGGTCGAACAGGAAGATGAGCATCGCCCCGAGCAGCCCCCACGACACGCCGAACAGCAGGCCACGATAGAGCGTGGTGATGGGGTTGATGAGTTCGAAGGCGATGGTGCCGGTGAGCGCGGCGGCGGCGAGCACGGCGGCAAGCACGAAGTAGCGCGCCTTGGGCTTCAGGTTCCAGCCCTTCTGGATGTCGAGACGGCGGCGGGCCCAGGCGGCGAGATCGGTGACCGGATTGATCGGACAGACCCACGAGCAGTAAACGCGGCCGTTGATCAGGGCATAGGCGGCAAGCACGATCGCAGCGCCGAGGATCGCGAGCATCTCAGGTTTGTGCCCTGCCAGCAGCGCCTGCAGAAACACCAGCGGATCCGTCAGTGGCAGCACGTCGAATGTCATGGACGACGACAGCGTGCCCTTGGCGATCCACACGCCGAACCAGGGACCGCTCGCGAACAGCAGGAAGAACGCGAGCTGCGACAGCCGTCGCGCGATCAGCCAGCGGCTGGCTGTGAGCGTTCCGTGCAGCTTGCGCGCCTCGGCGCCGGGATTGCGAACCTTGCTCATTTCGGCGCTCCCGGAAGCGACGGCAAGCGGTCGGGGAGATCGATGATACCGGGGACGAGTTCCTGACCGGCCTTCTTCTTCTCCTCCCAGCCACGCTTGTAGTGGGCATCATGCGCGCCGCGCGCGAGGTCGAGCGGCAACACGCGGATCGCCGCGGTTTCGAGCACGCACGCTTTCTCGCACTTGCCGCAGCCGGTGCAGGCGTCGGGATGCACGACGGGCTCGAAGATCGCGTGCTTCGAGGTGCGTGCATTGTGCGTCATCTGCAACGTGATCGCCTTGTCGATCAGCGGGCAGACGCGATAGCAGACGTCGCATCTGAGACCCTGCATGTTGAGGCAGGTGTCGCGTCCGACGAGATTGGCGACGCCCATGCGCGCCTTCTCGATATCGACGAGCGCGTGATCGAGGGCGCCGGTCGGACAGGCCTTGACGCACGGAATATCGTCGCACATCTCGCACGGCACGCTGCGGGCGAGGAAATACGGCGTGCCGGCGGCGGGACCGTCGCCGAGTTCGGCGAGCTTCAGCGTCTTGTAGGGGCAGGCGCGGACGCAGAGGCCACAGCGCACGCAGGCCGACTGGAATTCCGGCTCAGGCAGCGCGCCCGGCGGCCGCAGCGTCGCCGCCGGCAGCGGACGCGACAATCCCGATACGCCTGCGAGGAACGCGGTGATCGCGGCCGCGCCCGCGCAATAGGACGCCAGCTCCTTCAGCGCGCGGCGGCGCCTGGGATCGAATCCGGCTGTCTCTTTGGTCGCGGCGGCCATGACGTCGTCGTCACCTCAGCATCGGGTCGCGGTTCTGCGCAGGATCGTCGCGGGAGGCGCGGCGGACGAGCGGCTTGCGCCCGTCCGCGGCCCGCCCGGGCGGGTGTCACGCCACCTCGACCTTGCAAGCGCACTTCTTGAAGTCCGTTTCCTTCGAGATCGGACACGTCGCGTCGAGCGTCAGCTTGTTGACGAGCTGCGATTCGTCGAAGAACGGAATGAACACGAGGCCCTTCGGCATCTTGTTGCGGCCGCGCGTCTCGATGCGCGTGACGACTTCGCCGCGCCGCGTCTTCACCTTGACGATCTGGCCGCGATGCAGCTTGCGGTCCTGCGCGTCCTCCGGGTGCATGAAGAGGACGGCGTGCGTTACCGAGCGATGCAGCTCCGGCACGCGCCGTGTCATGGAGCCCGAATGCCAATGCTCAAGCACGCGGCCGGTGCACAGCCACAGATCGAACTCCTTGTCGGGTGCTTCGGCGGCCGGCTCGTAGGGGCAGAAGATGATCGCGGCGCGGCCATCCTTCTTGCCGTAGAACTTCACGCCCTCGCCGGCCTTCACGTAAGGATCGTAGCCCTCGCGGAAGCGCCACAGCGTTTCCTTGTTGTCGATCACCGGCCAGCGCAGACCGCGCGCCTTGTGGTACAGCTCGAAGTCGGCGAGATCGTGCGCCTTGCCGCGACCGAACGCGGCGTATTCCTCGAACAGGCCCTTCTGCAGGTAGAACCCGAACGATGTGCTCTCGTCGTTGTCGAAGCCGGCCTGGATCTCGGAGACGGGGAACTTGTTGACGACGCCGTTGGCATAGAGAACGTCGTAGAGCGTCTTGCCGCGATACTCCGGCTTCTTGGCGATGAGTTCTTCCGGCCAGACTTCCTCGATCTTGAAGTGCTTCGAGAACTCGATCGTCTGCCAGACGTCCGAGCGGGCTTCGCCCGGCGCCTTCACCTGCTGGCGCCAGAACTGCGTGCGCCGCTCGGCATTGCCGTAGGCACCCTCCTTCTCCATCCACATGGCCGTCGGCAACATGAGGTCGGCGGCGAGCGCCGTGACAGTCGGGTAGGGATCGGAAACGACGATGAAGGTGTCGGGGTTGCGATAGCCCGGATAGCCTTCCTCGTTCATGTTCGGCGCGGTCTGCATGTTGTTCGTGCACTGCACCCAGTAGGCGCGCAGCTTGCTGTCCTTCAACATGCGATGCTGGAGGACGGCGTGATAGCCGGGCTTCTCGGGGATGGTGCCCTCGGGCACCTGCCAGATCTTCTCCGTCTTGGCGCGGTGCTCGGGATTGTCGACCACCATGTCGGCCGGCAGGCGATGCGAGAAGGTGCCGACCTCGCGCGCGGTGCCGCAGGCCGAGGGCTGGCCGGTCAGCGAGAACGGGCCGTTGCCGGGCTCGGAGATTTTGCCGACCAGCAGATGCACGTTGTAGACGAGGTTGTTCACCCAGGTGCCGCGCGTGTGCTGGTTGAAGCCCATCGTCCAGTAGGAGACGACCTTCTTCTTCGGATCAGCGTAGAGCTCGGCGAGCTTCTGCAGCCGGTCGGGCTGCACGCCGGAGAGCTTCGCGGTGTATTCGAGCGTGTATTCGGAGACCGCCTTGGCGTACTCCTCGAAGGTGATCGGCTTCATGCCGGCCGGTTTGGCCGCATTCTCCTGATCCTTCTCGAGCGGATGCGTCGGGCGCAGGCCGTAGCCGATCTTCAGGTTGGTGTGGTGGAAGGAGACGGCCTTGTCGACGAACTCCTTGTTCACCTTGCCCGACGTGATGATGTGGTTGGCGATGTAGTTGAGGATCGCCAGGTCCGACTGCGGCGTGAAGATCATCGGGTTGTCGGCAAGCTCGAAGCAGCGATGCTCGTAGGTCGAGAGCACGTGCACCTCGCAGCCCGCGTGCGTCAGTCGGCGGTCGGTGAGACGCGACCACAGGATCGGGTGCATCTCGGCCATGTTGGCGCCCCACAGCACGAACGCATCGGCGTGCTCGAGGTCGTCATAGCAGCCCATCGGCTCGTCGATGCCGAAGGTGCGCATGAAGCCGGCGACGGCGGACGCCATGCAGTGGCGCGCGTTGGGATCGAGGTTGTTGGAACGGAAGCCGGCCTTGTAGAGCTTGGCGGCGGCATAGCCTTCCCAGATGGTCCACTGGCCGGAGCCGAACATGCCGACTGCGGTCGGACCGTGGTCCTTCAGGGCCGCCTTCCACTTCTCGGCCATGATCTTGAAGGCGTCGTCCCACGACACCGGCGTGAAATCGCCGTTCTTGTCGAACTTGCCGTTCTTCATGCGCAGCAGAGGCTTCGTCAGCCGGTCCTCGCCGTACATGATCTTGGACAGGAAGTAGCCCTTGATACAGTTGAGGCCGCGGTTGACGGGCGCGTCCGGATCGCCCTGCGTCGCGACCACGCGGCCCTCCTTGGTGCCGACGAGAACACCGCAGCCCGTGCCGCAGAAGCGGCACACGCCCTTGTCCCAGCGGATGCCATCCTTGCCTTGCGCGACGGCGTTTGCCGCAGGCAGCCCGGCGGCTGCGAGCGTGGCCGTCACGGCGCTCGCCTTGATCACGTCGCGGCGCGACAGATCGGACAGAATGGTTTTCTTCGCAGTGTCGCCAGTCATGGTGGGCACCTCTTCGATCAAACAGCGGTCGCGGCGTTGCCGGCGGGTTCGAAATGGTGGTAGACGAGCGCCGCCGCGACGACCCCGTCGGTTGCGTGGATAGCGCCGAGAGCGTCGAGCGCCAGATGTGAGCCGACGTCCTCGACGGTGAGGACGATGCGTGCGCCGTCCGCCACGTCGTGGATCTCCAGTCCTTCAATCAGTTTGAGCGAGCCGAGCACGCGATCGATGCGCGCCGGGTCGGCATGGACGAGGACACCGCAGATATTCATGGAAGGACCTCTTTGCGGGATGGCTCACGGACGGTTATCGCGCCCACCGGACAGATGCCGGAGCACGTGCCGCATCCGGTGCAGAGTTCGTGCGAGACAGATGTCGCGCAGCCGCCGCCGAGCCGTGGGCGCATGCGGATGGCTTTCTGGTCGCAGACGTCCTCACACATGCGGCAGGCGACGCCACGGGTCTCGATGCAGCTCTCCCCGATGTGCGCCCGGATCGTCCAAGGTTCTTCGCGGGCGGTGTCGAAGCAATCGACCGGGCAGGCCGTGGCGCATGCGCCGCAGAACGTGCAGTCGGCTTTTTCGAACCGAATGGCCGGGAGGCGCGCGCGGCCTTCGACGAGGACACCGGTCGGGCAGGCTTCGATGCAGGCGCCGCACTGCGTGCAGGCCGCGATGAACTCACCCTCCGGCCGCGCCCACGGCGGCCGCTGCTCGGCAGGACGCCCTCCGGAGCGGCGAAAGAAGTCGCGACGTGTGATGTCGGTGCGCATCCTCGTCCCCGTCCGCTCGTCGCGCGCTGATTCTTTCGCGCTTCTGCGCGAGCCACCCCGTGGGGGGGCGCGCGATGGCCGACAAGATGTCACAGCGATGAGGTGCCGCGTTGACTTGCGTCAATAATTGAGACGTCGGCAGAATCTCGCTTCCTTGAGGCGGACAGTATGCAAGCGGCTGCCGCGCCGCCTTGCCTTATGTGAAGTCGAGCGGGCGCACTTGCATCGATGAAAGCCTGTTCGCCCGCGCAATCCGCGGGCCACACGCTCGAGGCGGAGAGCACGTATTTCTTTCGTACAAGACACGGTCTCAGGCGGGAGTGCCGGCCTTCTCGATCGAGGCCAGGAAATCACTGAAGCGCTCGCCCTGGATGGCGACGTGCGATCGCAATCGCTGGGCTGCCACTTCGGCCTGGCCCTGCTCGATCGCCGCAACGATCTCCTGATGCTCCTGCTGGGAGGTCCGCATGCGGTGGCGCACGCGCAGTTGCAGGCGGCGGAACGGCGCCAGCCGCTTGTGCAGCGTCAACGCTTCGGCGGCCAGGAACCTGTTGCCGCTGGCTGCATAGATGGCGCGATGGAACTGCTCGTTCTCGTAGTAGTAGGCGTCGGTGTCGCCTGCCTCCAGGGCATCGCCGCAGGCTTTCAGGGTTTGTTCGAGGCGCCGATGATCTTCCGGTAGCAGCCTGCGCGCTGCCAAACGTGCGCAGAGCGCCTCGAGCTCGGCCATCACCTCGAACATCTCGATGATGCGGCGCGGATCGGGCGCGCTGACGACCGCACCTCGATGCGGGCGGATCTCGACGAACCCCGCCTCCGCAAGCTGACGCAACGCCTCGCGGATGGGCGTCCGCGACACGCCGAAGCGGTCCGCAAGGCTCATCTCATCGAGGCGGTCGCCGGGCGCGAGCCGCCCTTCGACGATCTCGTCCTCCAACACGTCGCGCACGGATTTTGGTTTGGCTCGCTCGAGTGTGGTCATCGGTGGGTGCCCGGTGTTGGGAAAAGTGCCGGCAGATGAACGCTACCCGGCACAACCTCGATTGTATAGGGATGAGTGACAATTGTATACAATCTCATTGACAGCGCATACGTGGCGTGTTGTCCTTACACCGTCGGCGACCGCTGGTCCCGGCTCGCAAGATCAATGGATGGCCGCCGGACAAGGTGGCTCACTTGGAGGATCGCCATGTACGCAAGGACCATCACAGGACGCCGTCTGGCCGCGTCGATTGCAGCTTTCGGAGCTGCCGCTTTGCTTTCCGCCAGCGGTGTCGCTGCCCAGACGGTGCTCAAGGCTTCGCATCAGTTTCCCGGCGGCAAGGGCGACCCGCGCGACGAGATGGTCCAGATCCTCGCGCGTGAGGTGAAGGCGGCCAACGTCGGTCTCGAGATCCAGGTGTTCCCCGGCGCTTCGCTGTTCAAGCCGAAGGAGCAGTGGGGCGCGCTGACCAAGGGCCAGCTCGATTTCGCATTGTTCCCGCTCGATTACGCCGCCGGCCGCCATCCGCAGTTCTCGGCGACGCTGATGCCGGGCCTCGTCGGCAACCACGACCGCGCCATGCGGCTCAACGCGTCGCCGTTCATGGCCGACATCAAGAAGGTCATCGAGGGCGCCGGCGCCATCGTCATCGCCGACAGCTGGCTGTCGGGCGCCTTCGCGTCGAAGAAGGGCTGCATCACCACACCCGACACGGTGAAGGGCCAGGTGATCCGCGCCGCCGGTCCGGCCTTCGAACAGATGCTCGCTGCGGCCGGGGCCTCGATCAGTTCGATGCCATCGTCGGAAATCTACACGGCGATGCAGTCGGGCGCGCTCGATGCCACCAACACCTCGTCGGAGAGCTTCGTCTCCTATCGCCTGTTCGAGCAGGTGAAGTGCCTCACCGCCCCTGGCGAGAACGCGCTGTGGTTCATGTACGAGCCGCTGCTGATGTCGAAGCAGGCGTTTGAGAGCCTCAACGAGGCGCAGAAGAAGGCGGTTCTCGATGCCGGAAAGAAGGCGGAGACCTACTTCGTCGGTGAGGCGAAGAAAGGCGATGCCAAGATGATCGAGGCCTTCAAGAAGGCCGGCGTCGAAGTCGTCGAGATGTCGAAGGCCGACTACGATGCGTGGCTCAAGGTCGCCGAGACCTCCGCCTACAAGAAGTTCAACGACGACGTGAAGGGCGGCAGCGATCTCATCAAGAAGGCCCTCGAGGTGAAGTGATGGCCGGTCGCGATGACGCGGCCGACAAGGGGGCGGGCGGTTCGGCCGCCACCCCCGACGCTGCCGTGATCGAGGCGCTCGCGAATGCGGGTGTGGAGATCGAAGGCGTCACGCACACCACGCACAAGGCCGTCCGGCATCCCGTCGTACGTATCATCGAAGCCATCACGGCGGCGTTTGGCGTCATCGCAGGCCTGCTACTGATCGCCGCGACGGTTGTCGTCTGCCAGATGATCTTCGTTCGCTCCGTGCTCAAGTGGTCGACGATCTGGCAGACAGACTTCGTGGTCTATTCAGCGACCGGCGCGATCTTCCTCGGTGCCGCCTACGTGCTCTCGCAGAAGGGTCACGTCGGCGTCGACTTCATCCAGTCGGGCTTGAGGGGCGGCGTGCGCCGCACGGTCGATCGCATAGGGATGCTCGCAGGCTTCCTGTTCTGCGCGGTGCTCGCGTATTCGAGCTGGCACTATTTCCACGAGGCGCTGACACAGGAATGGCGCACCGAGACGGTGTGGGCCATCCCGCTGTGGATCCCGACGCTGCCGCTGCCACTCGGCTTCGGTCTGCTTTGCCTTCAGTACGTCGCCGAGTTCATCAAGTACGAGGGGCAACGCTCATGACACCCGTTCTCGCCGGCACCCTGCTCCTTCTCGCGCTGCTCGTCCTGCTTGCGACCGGCATGCCGATCGCCTTCGCACTCGGTCTCGCAGCCCTCGGCGGCCTGCTGTTCGCCCGCGGCCCGGGTGTTACCGACGTGCTCGCCGAAACGATCTTCGGCGGCATCGCCAATCTCGCCTACGTTTCGATCCCGATGTTCGTTCTGATGGGGGCCGCGGTCGCTGCAACTCCAGCCGGCCGTGACCTCTATGGCGCGCTCGACCGCTGGCTCGGCCGCGTTCCCGGCGGGCTCGTGCTGTCGAATATCGGTGCCTGCGCGGTGTTCGCCGGCATGACCGGCTCGTCGCCCGCGACCTGCGCCGCCATCGGCAAGATGGGCATCCCCGAGATGATGAAGCGGGGCTATCCGGCGTCCGTCGCCACGGGATCGATCGCGGCCGGCGGAACGCTCGGCATCCTCATTCCGCCGTCGGTGACGATGATCGTCTACGGCATCGCCACGGAAACCTCGATCGGCCGGCTGTTCCTCGCCGGCGTGATGCCCGGCCTCATGCTCACCGTGATGTTCATGGCCTGGGCGCTCTACGACTGCTGGCGCAAGGGCTACCGCTTCGACGATGCCGGCCGCCGCTTTTCTTTGGCCGAGAAGTTCGCCGCGCTGCCGCGTGTGCTGCCCTTCATCATCATCATCGCCGGCACGCTTTACGTGCTCTACGGCGGCATCGCCACGCCATCGGAGGCGGCCGGCGCCGGCGCACTCATCACGCTCGTCACCGTGACGGTGATCTACCGGCTGTTCACGCTCAAATCGCATCTCGGCATCTTCCAGTCGACGATGAAGGAAAGCGTGATGATCATGATGATCATGGCGGCGGCGGAACTGTTCGCCTTCGCGCTGTCGTCGCTGTTCATCACGCAGACGGTGGCGCAGACCATCGCCGGGCTCGGTGTCAACAAGTGGGTACTGCTGGGAATCGTCAACGTCTTCCTGCTCGTCTCCGGCATGTTCCTGCCGCCGGTCGCGATCATCGTCATGGCGGCGCCGCTGCTGTTCCCGATCATCGTAAACGCCGGCTTCGATCCCTACTGGTTTGCGGTGATCCTGACCATCAACATGGAGATCGGCCTCATCACGCCGCCGGTCGGTCTCAACCTGTTCGTTCTCAATGCGATCGCGCCCGCCATACCGACGCGCGAGGTGCTGTGGGGCGCGTTGCCCTATGTGCTCGTGATGATGCTCGGCATCGTCATTCTCTGCATCTTCCCCGAGATCGCGACGTGGCTGCCGAACTACGTCATGGGACCGGTTCAGTAGGGGAGCACCAGACCATGATCGACGATCCAGCGAAAGCTCCGGAGTCCGCGTGGGGTGCGCGGCAGTGGATCGAGAACCTGCGGCGCGCTGTCGGGCTCGCCACGGTTCCGGCCGCCGGCACCGGACCTGAGCTGCAGTTCTCCGATCGCGTGCGCGCTCTCGCCGATGCCCTTTTGTCGGAGCGCGGCGAAGTGTTCGGCACGGTGATCGCCCACGATCTGAACCGGGCCATCCGCGAGGCGACACCGCAGGAGCTGTTCGCGTTCCTGCATCTCGTCGCCCACCGGTACGGCCCGGACGTGAAGCGTGTCGCCGCCGCTGCCGATGCCTGGCGCAAGGACGCTTCGCCGAAGCACCTCGCGGAGTTGACCGAAGCGGTGGAACCGCCGCGTCAGGAGTTGTTTCGCCGTCTCAACATGGCGCCGGGCGGCACCGGTACGCTGGTGCGTCTCCGCGAGTTCCTGCTCGATCAGCTCTCCGCGAACCCGGATCTGAAGCCCGTCGACGACGACCTCAAGCATCTGTTCGCATCGTGGTTCAATCGCGGCTTCCTGCAGTTGCGGCGCATCGACTGGGATACGCCCGCATCGATCCTCGAGAAGCTCATCGCCTACGAGGCGGTGCACGCCATCGACGGCTGGGACGACTTGAGACGGCGGCTGGCCACCGACCGGCGCTGCTTCGCGTTCTTCCACCCGGCCCTGCGTGACGATCCGCTGATCTTCATCGAGGTGGCGCTGGTGGACCAGTTGTCGGATCGCATCGAGCCGATCATTCGCGCTGCCATGCCGCCCGACGCCCTTTCGGACAAGCGACCGCCACCGACGACCGCGATCTTCTACTCGATCTCGAACTGTCAGCCGGGCCTCAAGGGCGTCTCGTTCGGTAACTTCCTCATCAAGCAGGTCGCCGCCGACCTCGCCCGTGAACTGCCGACGCTGACGACGTTCTCGACGCTGTCGCCGATCCCGACGCTGCGCAAGTGGGTTCGCCAGTCGAGTGCATCGCTCGATCGCCACCTGCCCGCCGAACTGGCTCAGCGCGTGCTCGAGCAGTCGAAGGCGGAAACTCTCGCCGATGGCATCGAGCGGCTGGCTGCGGTGGGCAGCGTTGACGACCTCGCTAATGCACAACTGCTGCGGGACGTCCTGCTCAGGCTCGGCGCGCGCTACGTCGCCGGCGTCGGGCTCGACCACGGTCCGCGCGATCCCGTCGCCCGCTTTCATCTCGGCAACGGCGCCCGCGTCGAACGCGTGAACTGGATGGCCGACCTGTCGGCGAAGGGGCTGCGCGACTCCTACGGGCTGATGGTGAACTACCTCTACGATCTCGCATCCATCGAAGCCAATCACGAGGCGTTCGCCAACCGCCGTCCCATCGCGGTCTCGAATCGTGTCGCCGCGCTCATGCGAGATGGCGCGACACCCGGCCGCTCTCGCTCGCTGATCGGGCCCGCCGATGCCGCCACGACACGTCGGGGCACCTGACGCGTCGTGCCGAAGCCACTCATCCGATACGAAGCCGGGATGCGCTGACGAAGCCGTCATCCGCCCGAAGGAAGAACATCATGAACCAGAATCTCTACGCCGCCATCGCACGCGCCAACAACGACAGCGACGCCGTGTTCGCACACTTGCCCGACGGGCGCCGATACACCTATCGCGACGTCGACGAGGTCTCGGCCCGCTTTGCCAATGCGCTGGTCGCGCTCGGCGTCGTCCCCGGCGATCGCGTCGCGGTGCAGGTCGAAAAGAGTATCGAGGCGCTGATGCTGTATCTCGGCACCGTGCGTGCGGGCGCGGTGTTTCTGCCGCTCAACACCGCGTATACCGCGGCGGAGATCGAGTATTTTCTTGGCGATGCGGAACCGCGCGTCTTCGTCTGCGATCCGGCGCGCGCCGCCGAGCTGGCGCCGAGCGCGGACAAGGCCGGCGCGAAGCTCGAAACACTCGGCGTGTGGTCGTCGCACGCGACCTCGGCCGGAACGCTTTCGGATCGCGCGCTCGCCGCGCCAGCGAGCTTCGACACTATCGCCCGCGCCGAAGATGATCTGGCGGCGATCCTCTATACGTCAGGCACGACGGGGCGCTCCAAGGGCGCCATGCTGACGCAGCGGAATCTCCAGTCGAATGCGCTGGCGCTGATCGAGACGTGGCGCTTCACGAAGAACGACGTGCTGCTGCACGCGCTGCCGATCTTCCACACGCACGGTCTGTTCGTCGCCACCAACGTCGTGCTGTTCTCCGGCGCTTCGATGATCCTGCTGCCGCGCTTCGACATCAATGAGATGTTCCGCCACCTGCCGCGCGCGACGACCATGATGGGCGTGCCGACGTTCTACACCCGCATGCTGCAGGATCAGCGGCTGACGCCGGAAGCGACCAGCCACATGCGGCTGTTCATCTCGGGCTCGGCTCCGCTGCTCGCGGAGACGCATCGCGAATGGAAGGCGCGCACGGGCCACGCCATCCTCGAGCGCTACGGCATGACGGAAACCAACATGCTGACGTCCAACCCCTACAGCGGCGATCGCGTCGCCGGATCGGTCGGCCTGCCGCTGCCGGGCGTCGAGGTGCGCATCGCCGATCCCGAGACCGGCGCCCTTCTTGCGACCGGCGAGGTCGGCATGATCGAGGTGCGCGGCCCCAACGTCTTCAAGGGCTACTGGCGCATGCCCGAAAAGACCGCGGCGGAATTCCGCCCCGACGGCTTTTTCATCACCGGCGATCTCGGCCGCATCGACGCGAACGGCTACGTCAGCATCGTCGGGCGCGGCAAGGATCTCGTCATCACCGGCGGCTACAACGTCTATCCCAAGGAAGTCGAGGCCGAGATCGACGAGATCGATGGCGTGGTCGAAAGCGCGGTCATCGGCGTGCCGCATCCCGACTTCGGCGAGGCGGTGACCGCTGTCGTCGTCAAGGCCGGCGGCGCCACGGTCGACGAGGCCAAGGTCATCAAGCTGCTCGAAGGCCGGCTCGCCAAGTTCAAATGTCCCAAGCGCGTCATCTTCGTCGACGCCCTGCCGCGCAATTCGATGAGCAAGGTGCTGAAGAACGAGCTGCGCGAGACGCACAAGGCTCTGTTCGACAAGCCGGCGGCCACCCGGAGCAGTTAGGGTGAATCGACTGACGGTCCCAGTTAGCTCGGACCGCGAGGCGCAAGGAAAGGAAGTCAGATCTTCCAGCCCGAGTGCATCGCCGCGACGCCGCCCGTCAGATTGCGATAGCTGACGCGCTCGAAGCCGGCATGGCGGATCATGGCCGCGAATGCCTCCTGCTTGGGAAACTTGCGGATCGACTCGACCAGGTACTGGTAGGGCTGATCGTCACCGGCCACGAGCTTGCCGATGCGCGGGATGACATGGAACGAGTGGAACTCGTAGAGCTTGTCGAGGATCGGCATCTGCACGTCGGAGAACTCGAGGCAGAGGAACCGTCCGCCCGTCTTCAGCACGCGATGCGCCTCGCTCAGGGCCTTGTCGATGTGGGTGACGTTGCGGATGCCGAAGGCAATCGTGTAGGCGTCGAACGAGGCGTCCGCGAAGGGGAGCGTTTCGGCGTTGCCCTCGATCAGCGTGATGCGCTCGGCAAGCCCGGCGTCGTTGACCCGGCGCTGCCCGACCGCCAGCATCTCGGGTGAGATGTCGCAGATCACCGCCGTCGTGGCATTACCGCTGGCGTGCGCATAGCGGATGGCAATGTCGCCGGTGCCGCCCGCTACGTCGAGCAGGCGGAAATCGCGTCCGTCGGCCTTCGGCGGGTTGAGCCACGTCACGAAATCGCGCTTCCACAGGCGATGCAGGCCGCCCGACATCAGGTCGTTCATCAGGTCGTAGCGCTCGGCGACGGACGAGAACACCTGGTTGACGAGGCCCTGCCGCTCCTCTTCGCGCACCTCGCGGAAGCCGAAGCTGGTGGTGTCGGTGCGGTTGGGCTCGGTCATCTGCGTTACTCCGGTGGCGCGCCGGCTGCGGCGCTCGGGGCGGACCATAGCCAACTGGCGCGTCCTGCGCCATTGTCCGTCGGCCGGGAGGTTTCAGCCGGCCTGCGACAAGAGGAGCCGACATGCAACTGGCGACCGCCGAGACGATCCTGAAGGGCGCCCGCGAGCACGCCCGCGCCAACGGCCTCAAGCCGCTCGCCATCGTCGTGCTGGACGCGCGCGGCGCCGTGCGTGCGCTGATCGCCGAGGACGGCACCAGCCTGCACCGGGCAGACGTGGCGATCGGAAAGGCCTACGGCGGCATCGCGCTCGGCATGTCGTCTCGGGCGCTCGGGGATCGTGCGGAGAAGCAGGCGTACTTCATCGCGGCGGCAACGCACATCGTCGGCGGCAAGCTGGTTCCGGTGCCGGGCGGCGTGCTGATCCGCGATGCGGCGGGCGTTCTGATCGGCGCCATCGGCATCTCGGGTGATACTTCGGACAATGACGAGGCCGCCTGCTGCGCCGGCATCGCGGCGGCGGGGCTCGTCGCCGACACGGGGGCGTGATGGACGACAAGCTGCCGTTCTCTGCCGCCGATGTCGCCGGACTGGCGCGGCCGCGCTACGGCAACGGCAATCCCGAGTTCGTGGTCAACCCGTTCTGGGAATACATGGTCCGCCAGCGGCGCAACGCCTGGTGGGCGCGCAACCGGTTCGCCATTGCGGGCGGCACCCGTGGGCCGGGGGACCGGGATCGCTCCGATGGGCCTGTCTGGTGCTTCACGCGCTATGGCCGGTCCGCGAGCGTGCTGGCGTTCGACACCGTCTACATCGGCGGCGAGCACGAGGATTGGTACGATCCGGATTTCTGCATCTACAACGACGTGGTCGTCGAGAACGGCAATGGCGAAGTCTCGATCTACGGCTATCCGCAGGACGTGTTCCGCCGACCGATTTCCATACCGCGACGCCGGTCGGGCCATACATCTGGCTGATCGGCTCGCTCGGCTACAAGCACATGCGCCTGGAAGGCGTGACGCAAGTGATGCGCCTCGACACCAGCGGGTATGGCGTCGAGCGCGTGGAGACGTCCGGCGACAATCCGGGCTGGATTTCGCGGCATCGCGCCGACTTCGACGTCTTCAGTAACGAAATCCGTGTTCGCGGCGGGCAGGTGTGGCGCGGCGATACGCTCTGCAACAACGACAGGGTGTTCGCGTTGTCGCTCGGCTCGCTCGAATGGCGCGACCTCGGACCTCTGCCGGGTGTCGCGCATGCCTGAGCTGCCCGAGGTCGAGACGGTGCGGCGCGGGCTCGAGCCGGTGCTGGTCGGCAAGCGCATCGCGCGTATCGAGGCACGCCGACCCGACCTGCGCTTCCCCCTGCCGGAGCGCTTCGCCGCGCGCATCGAGGGCCGGCGCATCGAGCATCTCGGCCGGCGCTCGAAGTATCTCGTCGCAGCCATCGAGGGCGGCGAAAGCCTCATCCTGCATCTCGGCATGACCGGCCGCTTCACCATCTCTCCCTCTCCCCATCCTTCACGGGGAGAGGGTCCGGGTGAGGGGCAGCGCCAGTCACGAGCGGATGAGGTGGCCCGCCGGCTGGGGGAGTTCGTGCACGACACGGGTGGCGATCCGCGCCACGATCACGTCGTGTTCGAGACGGTGGACGCAAAAGGCCGGCCCGCGCATCGCATCACCTACAACGACCCGCGCCGCTTCGGCTTCATGGTGATGGCGGAGGCGGGCGCGCTCGACGCGCATGCGCTGATCCGCGATCTCGGGCCGGAACCGCTCGGCAATGGGTTGGATGCCACTTACCTCGCGGCGCGCGCGAGCGGCCGCAAGGCCGACCTCAAGGCGTTCCTGATGGACCAGCGCAACGTCGCCGGGCTCGGCAACATCTACGTGGCGGAGGCGCTGTTCCGCGCCGGCCTGTCGCCGAACCGCGCGAGCGGCTGCCTCGCCGACGCAAAGGGGCGCCCGACGACGCGCGCCGAGCGGCTGGTGCCGGCCATCCGCGACGTGCTGGAAGCGGCGATCACGGCCGGCGGCTCGACGCTGCGGGACTACCGCGCGGCTGATGGCGCGCCCGGTTATTTCCAGCATTCGTTCTCGGTCTACGACCGCGAGGGTGAACCGTGCGTGCGGCCCGGATGCGGCGGCCGCGTGCGCCGCATCGTGCAGGGCGGCCGCTCGACCTTCTATTGTCCGAGGTGCCAGCGATGACGCTCCACCAGCAGCTGACGACGCTCGGCTATGTGGGGCTCGTCGGTCTTGCGGCGGCGCTGATCCTGCTCGGGCTGTGGCTCGGCTCTCGTCAGACGCGGGAGGGTCGAGCGCGGACCTTCTGGAGGTTCGCCCACCTCGATGCCTGGCTCGATCTGCTCGCCATTCTGTTCAGGCGATGACCGCCTTCGCCCTCTCCCCGCGCGTTTTCCTAGGCCAAGCGTCGACCGAGCTGCGGGTTTCGTGCGTCAGCCGTTGGTATGGGCAAAGGGCTTACGGACTTGCGCGACAGCCGCCCGGCGGGGCATGGTGCGGCGCAATATCACGGATCGGAGAACCTGCCGGCGTCAGCCGTGCGCGTGGCGATGCCGGCGGCCGCGGAGAAAGCCCGCCAGCGCCCACAGCGTCAGCAGGCCGAGCACGAAGGTCGCGGCCATGTAGGCGAGCGCGATGCCGGTCGGCTCCAGGTTCTGCACACCGGTCGCGGCGTCGTAGCAGCGGCCCCAGGCGTCGGCGCAGGCCTGCCAGGCGATCCAGCGGCCGTAGAGCAGATAGGCCGAAACCGCGGCAATCGCGGCAAAGGCGAGGAACAGCACGGAGTAGAACAGCCGACGCAGCACGGGCGCCTCCCACGGACACGAAGAACCAGCCGGAACGGGCGCGCGCAATGACGCCGACGCGCCGCCCAGCAACAAGGAGAAAAGCGAGCATGGCCTTTCAGAACATCATTGTCGAGACGAAGGACAAGGTCGGTCTCATCACGCTTAACAGACCGCAAGCGCTGAACGCCCTCAACAGCGCCCTCGTCGCAGAGCTGAACCAGGCCGTCGACGCCTTCGAGGCCGATCCGAACATCGGCGCCATCGTCATCACCGGCTCGGACAAGGCATTCGCCGCCGGCGCCGACATCAAGGAGATGCAGGCGAAGACCTATCAGGAGGTCTACACCGAGGACTTCATCTCGAGCTGGGAGCGGCTGACGCGTTCGAGGAAGCCGGTGATCGCGGCGGTGGCCGGCTTCGCGCTGGGCGGCGGCTGCGAACTTGCCATGATGTGCGACTTCATCATCGCCGCGGATACCGCGAAGTTCGGTCAGCCCGAGATCACGCTCGGCATCATGCCGGGTGCGGGCGGCACGCAGCGTCTGACGCGCTTCGTCGGCAAGTCGAAGGCGATGGAGATGTGCCTGACCGGGCGCATGATGGACGCGGCCGAAGCCGAGCGGGCGGGGCTCGTATCGCGCGTCGTGCCGGCGGCCGATCTGGTGGCCGAAGCGCTGAAGGCGGCTGGCAAGATCGCCGCCATGTCGCTGCCCGCCGTGATGATGACGAAAGAGACCATCAACCGCGCCTACGAGACGACGCTCAGTGAAGGCGTGCGTTTCGAGCGGCGCGTGTTCCACGCCATGTTCGCGACCGAGGACCAGAAGGAAGGCATGGCGGCCTTCGCCGAGAAGCGCAAGCCCGCCTTCAGGAACCGCTGACGCAGCCCGCACGATAGCGAAATGCCAAGGGCGCCGCTCCCGCGGGTGGCGCCCTCTCTGCGGGCGCTACGCCGATTGCTGGCGTGTGGTGATTTCGCCGTGCGTGCGCCACGCGATCAACGACAGCGCGATCACGGCAAGGCCTCCGACGAGGAACACGTGGTTCGCCGCCCAGTCCTGCTTGCCGGCCCATAGCTTGCCCGCCGAGACGAGGAACACCAGCCCGCCGGCGGCGGCCGCCGCGTGAGCGAGCGTGACGCCGTTAAGCATGTTCAGGCCCTTGGCCGTGCGCATCGGAAAGCCGGCGTCTCCGAGCTTGTGCACGAGCAGCAGCAGGAGCGCCGCGATCAGCGTCATGCCGGAGCCGTATTGCCAGCCGTGCTGCCAACGCAGGCCGGAGAGCGAGTAGACCGCGAGCAGTGTCACGCCGCCCCACGCATAGACGAGCCCGATCAGGCGGGCGTTGCGCCGCGCGGCATGCACCGGCGCTTCGGGATCGGCGAGCTTCTCGCGCGGCCAGCGGCCGAGGTCGTTGATGCGCCATGCGATCGCGACGAGCACGAGCGCGAAGGCCGATGCCGCCAGGATCGATACGGCTTGCGCGTTCACGCTCGCCGCCCACGTCATGCAGCCGGCGGTGGCCGCCAGCAGCGCCATGAGCACCGGGATCATAGGCTGCAGAGACATGTTACTCCCGCGTCTGCTCGACCGGCCGCGCCGCCTCAGGCCGCCTCGACCGGAGCGTCCTTGCGCGCCACCCAGAGAGCAAACCCGGAGATGAGCGCGAGTGCGACGGCGCCGAAGAAGAAGATGTTCTGCGCCGCCCAGTCCTGATGGTTGGGATTGTAGTAGCGGGTGAGCTTGTTATCGACCAGCATGCCGACGATGGCGATGACCATGCCGATCAGCTGCGCCCACGTCAGGTAGTTGCCGACCGACAGCATGGCCGCGTCCGTGCGGCCTGCGGCGGCGTCGCGCGCCAGCATGTTCGAGTAGGCGACGCACAGCGTACCCGCGGTCGCGAACGCCGCGAGGAAATGCCACCACTCGTGCCAGTGCAACACGAGCCCGTAGGTGAGTGCGATGCCGAGGGCGCCCCAGATATAGACGAGGCCCATGTTGCGCGCGGTGACGGACGCGATCTGCGTCTTGGAGGCGCCGCTGGCGCGCTGCTTGACGTTCTCGAAAATCGCGACGAGCGCTATGCCGACGCTGACGAGACCGGTCATGACCATATGCAGCACCGCGGCGCGGGCTCCGGCGGCGATGACCATCGCCGAGAGGCTGAGGGTGATCAGGACGCCCCAGATGATGAGCGACGCCGTATCCGTTTCTGTCTTTTCTGTCGTCATGCGCCTGACCTCGGTCGGTTGTTGGGGGCGTTCAGCGCCTTGCCAGCGGCTGAGGAGCTGTGTCGCGGGGCTCGATCTCTGCATCGGCCATGGTTGAGAGGCCGTGAAGGTTGACATATTCCGCCGCATTTTACGCGATTCACGGTTACTGGCAGAACCTGTTCGATACGTGGCCGGGGGGCGGTGTGGATGAAGGTCGTCCATCCTTGACGCTGCCGGAAGGGGCCGAGGCAGCCAGACCGTGGCCGCAGGTGGCACTTGCCGGCGATTGCAGTCGATTCGTGGCGTTGACCCGGAGCGGGTCGTTGGCTATACGTCGCCGCAAACCCGCTCGGGACGCTCGTCTCGGGCGTCGCTGTGTTTTGCGCGCCCCGGCATTCGTTCGCGGCGCGGTAATCGAGTTGGAACGGAACCGGGCAAGGGAGCCATAGATGGCAAATACGAAGTCGGCGAAGAAGGCCGTGCGCAGGATCGCGCGTGAGACTGAAGTGAACAAGGCGCGCCGCACGCGCGTGCGCTCCGAGGTCCGCAAGGTCGAGGAAGCGATCGCGTCCGGCAAGAAGGGCGACGCCGTCGCGGCGCTCAAGGTCGCCGAGCCGCTGCTCGTCCGTACCGCGCAGAAGGGCGTGCTGCACAAGCGCACCGCCAGCCGCAAGGTTTCGCGCCTCGCCGCGCGCGTCACGGCAATGGCGGATTGATAGCCGGCGCCGCCTCTTCGGAGCGCGCGTGTTATGTTCGCCACACGCAAGTCGGTCCGGGCGCCCGCAGGCGATGTGAGTTGAACGAGCGTAAGCTGCGGATTCGTCGGCGCTAGGGGCCTTCTGCAGCGCACAACAGGTCGCTTCCGACAGCCGCGGCCAGCTCGGGAAAAATGCATCGAACGGCGTCTCCCCGAGGAGGCGCCGTTCGTCGTTTCAGCGGCTATGACGAGCGGCTTTTTCCCCAATCGCCTCAACGGGATTCTCCACAGATCTGTGGATTGTTGCGGGTGCCGGAAAGGCCCGATTGGCGCGGGTTTCTCTGATTTCCCGCACATTAGGCGGGCTTGCGCCGCAAGCGCTTAACGGTTAGTTAATCCCCTACAGGGCCGGCCGGTTTCCCACAGTCAGGGACACAGGTTTTCACCTACCCGCCGCAGCCCGCGTGTGTGTTGTCGCGTAGCTCAACCCGTATCCCGTGTATGCGTTTGTTCGAGGGGGGCGTCGGCCGCAGGGCCGGACCTCAGCGGATGGGGTTTTGGCGTTTCGATCGCGTTGGTCGGATCGCGCCGGTTACGCAGTTGCAGGAGTTGACGAGTGGACCAAACAAGCGTCGTGAGCATCGAGGACGTCTCTGTGACGGATGTCTGGGACCGCCTTGCGAGCGACGCCAAGTCTGTTCTGATCGATGTGCGGACTCGAGCAGAATGGGCTTACGTGGGCCTGCCCGACCTCAGCGGGATCGGCAAGCAGGTCATGATGGTCGAGTGGCAGACCTTCCCCGACAACCGGATCGATCCGGGTTTCGTCGCGAACATGAAGGAGGCGCTCGACGCGGCCGGTGTGGAGAAGGGTGCGGAGCTGTTCTTCATTTGCCGGTCGGGAGGCCGCAGCCGCATGGCGGCGGTTGTTATGGTGGAAGCGGGGTATGCGTGCTGCCGTAACGTAGCGCAAGGCTTCGAGGGACCCCTCGACGCCGCGCGCCATAGAGGGCGGGTCAGCGGCTGGAAGGTCGCCGGGCTGCCGTGGGTGCAGGGGTAGCACCCTTTCGCTTGGTTCGAATGACGAGAGACGAACGACGTCCGAAGGAGGCTTCGGACGCGACGGGAGTTCTTTGTCGTTCGCGCCAGGAGGGCAAGTCGAAAGAGTAAGAGGGACACGTTCATGCAGAGCATTGAAAAGGCGGGGGCGGCCGTCATGGCCAAGGCGGCCGGGGGTGAGCGGCTTGGAGAGCGGATCGAGGAGGGCGCGCGTGCGGCGAGCCGTACCGAAATCGCGGTTCAGCCGGCAGACGGGCGGGGTCTCAAGGCGCGCGCGATGCTGCGGGCGCAGCTCGGAGAGGAGATCTTCTCGAGCTGGTTCAACACACTGGAGTTCGATTCCTTCGATGGCGTGACGGTGCAGGTCTCGGTGCCCGTGAAGTTCCTGCGCAACTGGATCCAGAACCATTACGAGGATGTGCTCCTCACCTGCTGCAAGGCCGAGTTCAAGGGCGCCAGCCGCGTCGACGTGGTGCTGCGCCAGCCGGGCACGGTCAAGCCGCAGACAGCGGCCGCCGATCCGGGGTTGCGCCGCAACGGCGATGCCCTGCCCGCTCCGAGCGAGCACACGCAGCGTCCGGTGCCGGCGGCACAGATGCTGCCGATCGCACCCAACCCCGGCCGCACGCAGGTCGGTGGCTTCGAGGGTTCGCCGCTCGATCCGCGCTACACGTTCGAGACGTTCGTCGTCGGGCCCGCCAATCGCCTCGCACACGCGGGTGCGACGCAGGTGGCGGAGACGGTGATGTCGTCGAGCCCGGCGTTCAACCCACTCTACATCCATTCGTCGGTTGGCCTCGGCAAGACGCACCTGCTGCATGCCGTGGCGTGGGAGGTGAAGCGCCGCAACCCGGACGCGAGCATCCTTTATCTGACGGCCGAACGCTTCCGCTATCAGTTCGTCGAAGCGCTGCGCAGCCAGGACCCGCTGGCGTTCAAGGAAAAGTTCCGCTCGATCAACCTGCTGCTGATCGACGACCTCGAGTTCATGCACGGCGAGAAGACCGAGCAGGAGTTCGATCACATCATCAACGCGCTGCTCGATGGTGGCCGTCAGGTGGTGGTGGCGTCGGCGCGCGCGCCGAACCACATCGATCGCCTCAACGAGCGCATGCGCACCCGCCTGCAGCGCGGCCTCGTCACCGAACTCGGTTCGCTCGACTACGATCTGCGCATCAAGGTGCTGGAGAAGCGGGTCGCCGAGAAGGTCGCTATCGACCGCTCGTTCCAGCTCTCGGCCGACGTCATGCAGCTGCTTGCCGAGCGGCTGACCGAGAACGGCCGAGAACTCGAAGGCGCTGTGACGCGCCTCTACGCCAACTGGCAATACATGCGCACGCCCATCACGCTCGACATCGCCGAGACGGTGGTGCGCGATCTGGTGCAGGGCATCGAGCCGCGCCGCATCAAGATCGAGGACATCCTGCGCATCGTCTCGCGGCACTTCGGCGTGTCCAAGGGCGACCTGCTCTCGCAGCGCCGGCACCGCTCGGTGGTGTGGCCGCGCCAGATCGGCATGTACCTCGCCAAGCAGATGACGGCGCGCTCGCTGCCCGAGATCGGACGGCGCTTCGGCAACCGCGATCACACCACGGTCCTGCATGCGATCCGCAAGATCGAGGGGGAGATCAACGGCAATCCCCGTCTCCGCGACGAAATCGACGAGCTGAAGAAGCTGCTCAGCCACTGATTGGCGCGGCGTCGACGCAGTGACGAACAGAATGATCCGGGCCGGGCGTTGCAGTCGATCGCAGCGCTGCCTTGGATCGCAGGCCGGCGGCGGGAGAGGGCAAAATTGCCGCTGCCGGTCGAGCGGGGGCGGAGAGCGGTATCCTTCGGGGTGCCGCTCTCTTGTTTCGCCAGAGCCTCGAGACACCTCGCAGGCGGGCGGCCGAGCCGTCGCCACTTGAATTGCAAGTGCATTTCGGGTGAAAGTGCGGTCCCCGATTCCCGCTGGCGAAGGTTGCTTCCGTTTTCGCCGGCGCGGCCCGAGAACAGCGCGGCCCGAGAGCAGTACGGCAAGTCGTCGAGGCGGCGGGCACAGCCCGCACCGGCGTCGCCGGCAATCGGGTCCTGTACAATCCAGACGACGACCCACCCGCCGAGGAAACACATGCGGCTAGTCATCGAACGCGGCGAACTCCTGAGGGCGCTGGGCCATGTCACGAGCGTCGTCGAGCGGCGCACGACCATCCCCATCCTGTCCAACGTGCTGCTGCGCGCGAAAGACGACAAGCTGGCGTTCAAGGCGACCGATCTCGAGCGAGAGGTGATCGAGGACGTGCCGGCCGAGGTGACCACCGCCGGCGCGGTGACGGTTCCCGCGCACATCCTGCACGACATCGTGCGCAAGCTGCCGGACGGCTCCGAGGTCGAGATCAAGCTCGACACCGCCAAGGAGCGCCTGAGCATCACCGCAGGCCAGGCCCGCTTCGCGCTGCAGACGCTGTCGGCCGACGATTTCCCGGATGTCTCCGCGGGCGAGCTGACGCATAGTTTCGACATTGCCGCCGCCGACCTGAAGCGGCTGATCGAGAAGACGCGTTTCGCCATCTCGACGGAAGAGACACGCTACTATCTGAACGGCATCTACCTGCACACGGTGAAGCGCGAAGGCAAGGAGACGCTGCGCGCGGTCGCGACCGACGGTCACCGCCTGGCGCGCGTCGAACTCGAGGTGCCGAAGGGCGCCTCCGGCATGCCCGGCGTCATCGTACCGAGGAAGACGGTGAGCGAGCTGCATCGCCTGCTCGAAGCCAGCGGCGAGACGGTGCACGTCGGCGTCAGCCAGTCGAAGATCCGCTTCGAAATCGGCACCGTGACGCTGACGTCGAAGCTGATCGACGGCACCTTCCCGGATTACGAGCGCGTCATCCCGCAGGGCAACGACAAGGTGATGAAGGTCGCCAACGCCGAGTTCATGAGCGCGGTCGATCGTGTCTCGACCATCGCCAGCGAGCGCGGCCGCGCCGTCAAGCTCAACATCTCGCCGGATAAGTTGATCCTGTCGGTCAATAATCCGGATGGTGGCAGCGCGACCGAAGAGATCAGTGTCGAATACGCCAGCACGCCGCTCGAGATCGGCTTCAACGCGCGCTACCTGCTCGACATCGCGAGCCAGCTCGAGGGTGACCACGCCCGCTTCATGCTCGCCGATCCGGCGTCGCCGACCATGGTGCGTGACGCCAGCGACACCATCGCGCTCTACGTGCTGATGCCGATGCGGGTGTAGCGGGTTCGCCTCGCGCGACTGCTGGAGATCACGATGGTCCGTGCCGTTTCGTCCTGGCTCCTGCGCGCGCTGCCGTTTGCCATCATGACGCTGCTCGGGCTGAATACGCTGATGGGATGCTGGTGCGGCATCAGCCACGCGTCGTTGGCCGCCGACAGCGAGCGGCCGATCGCCGAGCGCGGCATCGCCACGTTCGGCCGTCCGGGCGCCCTCTGAATCAAGGGCGCATTCGTCACCGTTCATGTCCCGGTGTAGACCGGGCTTCTCCGCTCGATCCACGCTTCCAGGCCCTCGAGCACATCTCTGCTCGACGCCATACGCGCGAACTGCTCGCTCTCGATGGCCAGGCCTTCGTCGATCGACACATTCAGACCGCGGGTGACGGCAGCGATGATCCGCGCCGCGGCAAGGGGCGAATGCCTCAGAATGCGTTCAGCGAGCGCGAAGCTTTCAGCCAGCAGGTCGTCATGGGGCACGACCCTGTTGACGAGCCCCATTTCACAGGCGCGATGGGCGCCGAAAGATTCTCCCGTGAGCAGTAACTCCAGCGCCCGCTTTCTTCCCGCAAGACGCGGCAGCCGCTGTGTGCCGCCGAAGGTCGGCGGTATGCCGATATTGATTTCCGGTTTGGCGAACATCGCGCGTTCGGAAGCGACCGCAAGGTGGACGGCTTCGGTGATCTCGCAGCCACCACCGAAGGCTATACCGTTCACGGCTGCCACGATCGGCTTGCCGAAGGACTCCAAACGCCGCGTCATGGCCTGACCACGCCGGACGAATGCCTTTACGGCCTCTTCGGGACCTTTCTTTACGCTCTCTGCGAACTCGGGGATGTCGCCGCCCGCGGAGAAGGCGCGCTCTCCCGCGCCCGTGACGACGACCGCGCCGATCGACCGATCGTCCTCGATGGCGTCGAGCAGGGACAGAAGTCGGTCGTTCATCGCGTAGGTGAGCGCGTTGAGCTTGTGCGGCCGATTGAGTGTGACAAGCGCGATGGGTCCGCGAGTTTCGATGAGAACCGTTTCCATGTGAACCTCCGTCGGGCAGCTGACTTGACGGGGAGTGTAGGATCGACCACCTCTGGAAAGAAACTCACTGGTAAGTATACATGCCGAAGCCGCCGACCCGCGACCGCATCCTCGATGCGGCAAACCGTCTGTTCTACAGCGAAGGCATTCGCGCGGTCAGTCTCGACGTGATCGCCGACAAGGCGGGCGTGACGAAGAAGACGCTGTACTACCACTTTCGCAGCAAGGACGATCTGATTGCCGGCTATCTCGCGTCGCGAGATCAGCCCAATCTTTCGCTGTTCGCCAAGTGGTACGACGAGGCGAAGGGAGGGGCTGCCGACAGGACGGCGGAAATGTTCCATCAGGTGGGACGCAGTGCCCGCCATCCGAAGTGGCGAGGCTGCGGTTTTCTGCGCACGGCCGCCGAACTTGCAAACATGCCGGGGCATCCCGCCCGCAAGATCGGTGCGGCACACAAGAAGAAGTTCGAGGCATGGCTGGCGCAGCGCTACGCTGATTCGGGAATTTCCGATGCGCGCAGGCTTGCGCGCGGCATCGTCATACTGATGGAAGGTGTGTTCGCCACGATGCTCATCCATCGCGACGCGGCCTATGCGGACGCTGCTGCAGAGGCGGCGCGGCGCCTGGTCAAGACGCACAAGTGAGTGGAACTGTCCGCATCTTCCCTCGTCCGACAGCCGTCTGCTCGTGATGTCGACAACTTGTTGGCAGACGACCGCGTGACGGGTCATAGTTGGCGCGATGAATCACCTCGACCAAGCCACGATAAGACATGGGACACCCGTCGCTGCGGGCGGCGATGGTTCCGTCACATCTGCGTCGGCATCAGTGCCGCGGCTGTGGATCGAGCGCGTCGAACTCAACGGCTTTCGCAACTATACGCGCGCGGTGATCGAGGCGACGGCCGTGCCGCAGGTGCTGGTCGGCGCCAACGGCGCGGGGAAGACCAACCTGCTCGAAGCCATCTCGCTGCTGGCGCCCGGACAGGGCCTCAGACGCGCGCCGTTTCCGGAGCTTGCCAGCGCGGCGGGCGCTGAACCTTCGCGCGCGTGGTCGGTCGCCGGGCGCGTGCATGCCGCGCTTGGCGTGATCGACATCGGCACCGGCCTCGCTGCATCGGCGGCAGACAGCGCGCGAGCCGGGCGCATCGTGCGCGTCGACGGTGAGCCGCAGTCGGGCTCCGGGGTGCTCGCCGATTACGTCGAGATGGTGTGGGTGACGCCGGCCATGGACGGGCTGTTCACCGGCGCGGCGGGTGAGCGTCGCCGCTTCCTCGATCGGCTGATCCTGTGCTTCGACGCCGGCTATCGCACGCGCGTCAATCGCTTCGAAAAAGCCATGCAATCGCGCAATCGCCTGCTGGCCGATGGTGTGCGCGATCCCGCGCAGCTCAGGGGCTTCGAGATCGCACTCGCCGAGGAAGGCGTCGCCATCGCCGCGCAGCGTGCGGAAGCCGTCGCCAGCCTCGCGCAGATCATCGCGCGACGGCGCGAGCGCGATGCGCGATCGCCGTTCCCGTGGGCGGAGCTGAAACTCGAAGGATCGCTCGAGACGGCGCTCGCCGATCATCCGGCCGTCGAGGTCGAGGACATCTACCTCAAGGAACTCGCTGCCACGCGAGAGCGGGATCGCGCCGCCGGACGAACGCTGTCGGGGCCGCATCGCTCCGATCTGGTCGTCGGACACGGGCCGAAGCAGATGCCGGCGCGCGTGTCGTCCACGGGCGAGCAGAAGGCGCTGCTGCTCGGCATCGTGCTGGCGCACGCGGAACTCGTCACCGAGCGTCGCAGCGGCATCGCGCCGATCATGCTGCTCGACGAGATCACCGCCCATTTCGACGAGCATCGCCGGGCCGCGCTGTTTGCAGAGATCCTGCGATTGGGCGCGCAAGCGTGGATGACCGGGACCGACGTGCAGGCGTTTTCGCCGCTGGCGCCGGCGGCACAATTCCGGCGCGTCGACGAAGGCCGGGTGAGCCTTCTTTGAACCGCCTGCGGTGTCTTTCGACGCACCGGCTCAACATGCTGATGTAGCTGTTGAAAATCCGCCGCATGCGGGCGGTGGAAACGGCCATTTTGCGTGCTGGATCGAGCGCGTTGTGGTATACGTGCAGCGTGCTTCCGCGACGGCCCGATGTCGGCGTCTCACAGAGTGATCGCGGAGGCTCGATCAGACGGCGCAGTTCCCGCCGCGAGGGTGTCATCGCCAGTGCAACGGTGGATCTCTCGCGCATTACGGGACGGCGCCGCAGCCCGCATGACGAAGGCCGCAGGAGCCGCAGGGAAAACCGGCAGCGCTCGCACGCGGCCTCGAGCCACGCGGCTCGACGAACGAGACGACGATTGAGACGACCGAGGACACACGCATGAGCGCGACCCCCGCCAAGAAGAACGCCGCAGCCGCTGGCAAGAACGGCGACAGCAAAGGCACCGCCGGGGAAGGCAAGGCCGCCGAAGGCCACGGCGTCGACAATCAGCCGATCGACAACCGCGGCTCGGACAGCTACGGCGCCGACAACATCAAGGTGCTGAAGGGCCTCGACGCGGTGCGCAAGCGCCCCGGCATGTATATCGGTGACACTGACGACGGCTCGGGCCTGCACCACATGGTCTACGAGGTGGTCGACAACGCCATC
>ERZ1645187.102-NODE-102-length-80834-cov-41.981567_pt1 | contig 80834 bp, 76 predicted proteins | sample MGYA00575352_ERZ1645187 | MGnify/ENA primary metagenome ERZ1645187 (study PRJEB40837, sample SAMN11349314) | freshwater sediment metagenome | isolation source: river sediment | host: Sediment | place: India: Wazaribad , New Delhi | collected 2017-02-21 ... | reverse complement strand
CCTTCCTGCACCACCCGCACAACAGCAATACGTGCAGCAAGACCGACATCAAGCAATTGCGCGAAGTGCTGACCCACGCCGGGGTCACACTCTCGTCTTACGAGGCGGGGCAGGGCTGAAATGGCAGCCGGACTAACGCTGATTCCGTTCGCCGCAGCGCTCGGAGGTGCGCAGGCACACCCAAGAGAGTGATTCTGGGCGCTGAATAGAGATAGCTTTGGTTAGGCATGCTTCCGCAATCGACCGAAAGCAGTATTTGCCAGCTTCGAGGAAGCGGGCGTTCAGTTACGAAAAAGAGAAAGGACTGCGCGGATTGTGGTGCAGATCCGCTCGTCGCTACGGTTAGGCATCGGATCTCCGCTTGGCCATAAGCTCTATGTGCTCTTGAGAGAATGGCATATTCATAAGCTCGGCGTGCCCATGGCGAAGAACAAACTCGTAGTTCGAAGATGCTGCCTTGTCTGGATTGACGATGAATACTCGGCGGCCATCAACGCCGGAAAACGCATCTATGTATGGAAGGTTCGACAAGAAGAAACTTCGGACGAAGAAATCGTCGTGAGCCAAACCGAGGCCGATTATGAATACGTCATGCGTGGTTGCGAATGCAAATTCAGGTTTGTACCAAAGGACTGCGTTAGCACGCACATCAAATGCCTTTCCATATCCTGGCAGCACGAGAAATGGGTCAAGTTCGCCCAACGGTGCATAGCACTGCCAAGTGGAAAATTGCAGGAGGGAAGATGAATAATAAATCTCTCGGGTCATCATCCCTTTAGTGAAATCCATGGACTGCCAACCAAGCGTATTGACCGGGGTTCCCCACTGGTTTGGGTCGCCAAGCCTCCAATTGACAGAGCCATGTAGCTTGCAGAGTTTAATAGCCTCTGCGTCGGAAAAGTTGTATGTATATCGTTTTCCAACAGCTTCAAGTGCAACCTCCAATAACCCGTCCCAGTTTAGAGAAATTACAATGTCGCGCTCATGTAGTTGGGCGGCAAAATCTAGGTAGAGTTGTGGAAGGGATGAGACAGGTGGGGTATGTTCAGCAATCGTCTTTGCTAGATAGAAACGAAGCGCCAGCTTTTCGCGGCTTCCGTTTTCACACCAACGTTCGCCGCCGCCATACTCCCGAAGCTCTATGAACTCAAGGAAAGTGCAGAGTTCTGAAAAGCTGATCGCAGATAAATCAAGATTCCGATCTGTCGAACCAGCGCATTCCTTCGCGTAATTTTCTACGCGCGAATAGATGCCTGGGCACTCAATGGAGAACTTCCGCATAGCCCGAGCGAGTAGTTCTTCAGTCAGTGGTATGCCTGCTGCGGCAGAAAAACCGGCGCCAAGGATAAATACGCGATTCTGTTTCACGTATCTCTCAAAGTAGGCGTGATCTAGTTCTGTCATGCAAACTCACTCATATCGGACGCGTATCTTCTTATCAATTAATAATCATACACACAGAGCCAATATCCGCTATGGAACACTTCTTTCGATGACCTGATCTGGCCGACTACTGCCCACCCAAAGTAACACTGTGCCGATGAACACATTGGGAAAAGAAAAAGCCACCCGAAGGTGGCTTTTAAAAATTCGTGGCGCGCCCGAGACGATTCGAACGTCCGACCCTTGCCTTCGGAGGGCAATACTCTATCCAGCTGAGCTACGGGCGCGCGGGAGCCGGGATTCTACCGCCTGCGCCGGTTCGCGTCCAATCTATCCCTCCGCGTGGCGGATTCAGTCGAAGAAGGTGGCGGCCGCCTCGAATCGCTGGGCGTAGTAACGGTCGTTCAGGCGGTCGATACGCACCTTGCCGTTGGTGGACGGCGCATGGATGAAGCGCGCATCGCCAACGTAAATGCCGACGTGCGAATATGAGCGGTTGCGGGTGTTGAAGAAGACGAGATCGCCGGGACGCAGCAGGTCGCGCTCGATTGGGCGGGCGTTGCGGGCGATGTCGGCGGCGCTGCCTTTGACCTTGAGGCCGGCGGCCTGGCCGTAGATGTAGCTGACCATGCCGCTGCAATCGAGGCCGGCTTCCGGATTCTTGCCGCCGAAGCGATAGCCGGTATCGATCAGCCCGAGGGCGTAGAGGGCGACTTCGTTGCCCTTCTCGCTGACCGGCAGGGGCGCTATAGTTCCCGTGGAGGCGACCGGGCGCGGCGTCGGGCTGCCACAGGCGGCGAGCAGGATTACAGCGGCGGTAACGGAGAGCAGTGCGGACAGGCGCATCTTTAAAGTTCTTTCTGCGAATAATTCATAACTTACAGTTTTTACGGGATTTTTCAAGTTTATGCGAATTCAGGACATGGCCCTATTGCGGTCGACCGTCTTTTTGGGCGGAAAATGGATTGCCGCCGACAGCGGCGCAACGCTGCCGGTGCGCGACCCGGCGACTGGCGCCGTATTGGCCGAGGTGCCAAATTGCAGCGCAGCCGAAACGAAACGCGCCATCGCCGCTGCCGACGCGGCCCTGCCGGCGTGGCGGGCGCTGCCAGCGAAGCAGCGTTCGCAGTTGTTGCAGCGCTGGTTCGCGCTGATCAACGAGAACGCCGACGATCTGGCGCAACTAATTACCGCCGAGGGCGGCAAGCCACTGGCCGAAGCGAAGGGCGAAGTCGCCTACGGCGCATCGTTCATCGAATGGTTCGCCGAGGAGGGCAAGCGCACTTACGGCGAGACGATTCCGGCCACGCTGGCAGACAAGCGACTGGTCGTCATCAAACAGCCGATTGGCGTTTGCGCGGCGATCACGCCGTGGAATTTTCCGCTCGCCATGATTACGCGCAAGGTGGCGCCGGCCCTGGCCGCCGGTTGCACGGTGGTGGTCAAGCCGGCCGAACAGACGCCGCTGACGGCGCTGGCGCTGGCGGCGCTGGCCGAGCAGGCGGGTTTCCCGCCCGGCGTTTTCAATGTGCTGACCGGCGACCCGGTGGCGATTGGCGTCGAACTGACAGCCAGCCCCATCGTGCGCAAGCTCTCCTTCACCGGCTCGACCGAGGTTGGCCGCCTGTTGATGGCGCAATCGGCGCCGACGATCAAGAAACTGTCGCTGGAACTGGGCGGCAACGCGCCCTTCATCGTTTTCGACGATGCCGATGTCGATGCGGCGGTCAACGGCGCGTTGATCGCCAAATACCGCAACACCGGCCAGACCTGCGTGTGCGCCAACCGCATTCTGGTGCAGGCCGGGGTTTACGAGGAGTTCGCGCAGAAACTGGCGACCCGCGCTAGCGAGTTGAAAGTCGGCGCCGGCAGCGAGGACGGCGTGGCGCAGGGGCCGTTGATCGACGATGCCGCACTGGCCAAGGTCGAAGCCCACGTCGCCGATGCGCTGGACAAAGGCGCCCGCGTGCTATGCGGTGGGGCGCGACACGCGCGCGGCGGCAATTTTTACCAGCCGACGGTGCTGGCCGACGTGACCCCGGCAATGCGCGTCGCCCGCGAGGAAACTTTCGGGCCGGTGGCGCCGCTGTTCCGCTTCACCACCGAGGCCGAGGCAGTGGCGATGGCCAACGACACCGAGTTCGGCCTCGCCGCGTATTTCTATTCACGCGATGTGGCGCGCTGCTGGCGCGTTGGCGAGGCGCTGGAATACGGCATGGTTGGCGTCAATACCGGGCTGATCTCGAACGAGGTGGCGCCCTTCGGCGGCATCAAGCAGTCCGGCCTCGGGCGCGAGGGATCGAAGTACGGGATCGAGGACTATCTCGAAATCAAGTATCTCTGCTTCGATATCGCGGGGTGATCTTCGATGGCCAAGCTCATCGCCTTCCTTGTTGTCGCGCTACTGCTTTCGCTGATCGTCGCCAAAATCTGGCATCGACTTGGCCGGCGGCGGCGGGAAGCGTTCATTGAAAACTACCCCTACAGCAAATTTCTCGACCAGCGGCTGGCCACCCGGCGCCCGGAGCTTGCTTCCGAGCAACGGGCACAGGTGTTTGACGGACTGCGCGACTATTTCCACCTTTGCAACACCGCCGGCCAGCGCATGGTGGCAATGCCTTCGCAAGTGGTGGACGATGCCTGGCACGAATTCATCCTCTTCACCCGCCAGTACGAACTCTTCTGCCGCCATGCCTTCGGGCGTTTTCTGCACCACACGCCGGCCGAGGCGATGCCGTCGCCGACCGCTGCCAGCAACGGCATCAAGCGCGCCTGGCGGCTGGCCTGCGCCCACGAGAATATCGACCCGCAAAAGCCGACCCGCCTGCCCCGGCTGTTTGCGCTGGATGCGCTGCTGCTGATTGCCGGCGGCTTCATCTACCAGCTTGACTGCATGGCGGCGGGCCAGGCGGGCACCGGCTACTGCGCCAGCCACATCGGCTGTGGCGGCGGCTGTTCGGGCGATTCCGGCGGTGCCGACGGGGATGGTGGCAGCGGCTGCGGCGGGGGCTGCGGCGGCGATTAGCCCGGTTACTTGTGATAAACCCGACTGCTACCGGACGAACCGCCGCCTTGGCCGGAATTGGCGACGTTGTCGAAGAGATTCCAGCCCTGATGCTGGGCGTAACCGAAGAGCAGTAGCGCAAGCACGCCGGTCGTCAGGTTGAATTTTCCGAACATCAGTCGTCTCCGTCCGCCGCATCGCCGCCGCTCTCCGGCGCATGGTCGCTCTCGGCCCAGCGCCCGGTTTCAAAAGCGGCGCGGCGCATCACCGTAAAGATCGGGAAGAGGGTGAGGAAGATCATCACCATCACGAAATTCGACCAGCCGCTGCTACCGGCAACGACGCGCAGCCGGTCGCGTACCGGCGTGGCATTGTCGCGGCCGACTTCGGGGTCGAGCGTCAGGTAATAGGTGCCGGGGGGAATGTTCAGAAAGACCACCTCGTCGTCGCGGCTGCCTTCAGACCAGGCATCGTCACCGGAGCCGCCGAAGTAGTAGGCAATTTCCCGGCTCGCCGGCCAGGCTTCGCCGGTCGTCTTGTTCACCAGCATCATGTCGAGACCGACCCAGTTGTTGTTCAGCGAGGTGTCGTTGATGACGGCGAGCTTGCGTGGCTTGCCGCGCACCTCGAATTCGCGGGTGACCACGGTTTCGTCGGCCGTCTGCGGCGAGAGCACGATATCCTGTTGCAGCAGCGTGCGGCCGCCGGCAATGAAGGCGAAGAATATTTGCAGCACGATCGCTGCCAGGGCCAGCTTCCAGAACAGCTTGAACACCCGACGGTTGGTGTCTTCCCACGGGTTCGGCTGATTGGCATAGACGCCGACTGGCGCGATCATGCGGCCGTTCAACTTGAAGGCTTCGGCGATTGCCTCCGGTGCGACATAGGTGCCAAGTGACCAGTTCAGATCATTGCCGGTCGATTCGCGCGACAGCATCAGCGGCGGTGCAACGTAGTCGATTACCTGACAGGTTTCGCCACGGCGCACACGCCAGGTAAATTCGCCGGCCACCTGTATCACTTCGGCAACCGGCGTCGTCGCAAAATGACGGAAGGACTGACCGCCGTAGCGCACGTTGTCGACCATGATGACGCCGCTGGTGGTCGGCGGCTTGGAAAGGATATCGACGATATTCCAGTGGCCGTTGTATTCGGTCAGCCAGCGGTAGGTGCCATTCTCACCGGCCAGCAGGTATTCGCGCCAGTCGTAGGCAATGCCCTCGCTCTTGCTCTGGCGGACGAGAAAACCGATGACTTCGACCGGCTTGCCTTCCAGCGTACCCTTGCTGCCGAGCGGAATGCGCGGCACGTATTTCTCGTCGCGCATGCCGAGCGCAGCCGTCAGTACGCGGTGATTGGGGTCTGCAGCATCGATCACTGCACCGCACGTCACGCAGCCGACGGCCAGAATATCCTTGGAGCGCGCCTGCATCGGGGCGCCGCAACTCGGGCAGCGGAAGACCTGCGCGACGACGGTGGCCGTCGGAATCGCCATGCCTTCGCGCAGGTTGGACATTTTCAGCGACCTGAACTCGACCGCTTCGCCGACGAAGAACAGGGGTGGCGTTTCGGAATAATCGAGCGTTGCGAAATTTGCCCCATTTCGGAGGTCGACCGCAGCAACCGGGTAACCGGCGCCGACCTTGAACGGCAACTCGCCCTGACCGGCCACACACTCGGCCTGTTCGATGTTGCTGACTGTCCACGTCTGGCTGGCGAGTACGAAACGTTGACCGACTTTCAGTTCGCCGAACTCGGGGAGTCGATCCGGCACGAATTGGGCGAAGGTGAGCACATACTCGCCGCCCGCCTCCGACAGCCAGCCGGTGCGCATGTCGTCGAACAACAGGTGCCACTCGTTCCAGTAGCCCTGGCTGTACTTGATCTGGATGCGCCCGATCAGCGCGAAATGGACGCCCTTGTAGCTTCCTTCGGCCCCCAATTGCAGCGGCGAGCGATCCTCGACCAGCGCCGCCATCTTGCCAATGTCTTCCAGCGCCTGGTCATGGCGCACCAGCGTGCTCTGGCAATACTCGCAGACGGCAAAGACCGACGACGCCGACTTGAAGACAACCGGCGCGCCGCAGGAAGGACAGGAGGCAGTCAGCGCCACTTGCTTGGGGTCAACTCAGTTTATTGAGCAATTCCGCTTTCTTGGCATCGAATTCGGCCTGGCTGAGGATGCCCTTTCCGACCAGCCCGTGCAGTTTTTCCAGCGTGGCAACGACGTCGTCGGCCGACATCGGCGCTGCAGCCACAGCCGCCGGTGCTGCGGCAACGGCCGGTGCAGCGCCCGCTGGCGGCAGCATGGACGAGGCCATTGCCTGCCCCATGACCTGCCCGAGACCGACACCGGCACCCATGCCGACGCCCATGCCGGCCATGCCGCCCTCGTTCTTCGCCGCTTCGGGAATGGCGTTGGCGACCTGGTACTGCGTAAAGCGGCCCATGTCGCCGATCATGTTCATGCCGATCTTCTGGTCGAGAATCTTCTGCAACTCTTCCGGCAGCGAGACGTTCTGGACGACCAGCGAATCGAGCGTCAGCCCGAATTCGGCGAACATCGGCTTCATCTTGAACATCATCGCCTGGCCGAACTCGTCCTGATTGCCGGCCATGTCGACGAAGGAAACGCCGGACTCGCCGAACAGGTCGGTCATGCCGGCGACCAGGCTATTGCGCAACTGGCCTTCGAGCTCTTCGCGCGTATAGGTATCGCGGGTGCCGGAAATCTTCTGATAGAAGGTCTTTGCGTCGCTCAGATGGTAGGAGTAGATGCCGAAGGCACGCATGCGGACAATGCCGAATTCCTTGTCGCGGATGGTGATCGGGTTGGGCGTACCCCACTTCTGGTCAAGCTGGGTGCGCGTTGAGAAGAAATAGAGGTCGGACTTGAACGGGGACTCGAACAGCTTGTCCCAGTTTTTCAGGTAGGTCAGGACCGGCAGCGTCTGCGTCGTCAGCTTGTACATGCCGGGCGCAAAGACATCGGCGACCGTGCCTTCGTTGACGAACAGCGCGACCTGCGATTCGCGTACCGTCAGGCTGGCACCGTTCTGGATTTCCATTTCCTGCATCGGAAAACGCCAGGCCAGCGTGCCGTCGCCCGACTCCGTCCATTGCAGGATGTCGATGAATTGTTTCTTGATGAAGTCCATCAGGGCCATGATTGCCTCCTAAAGAATCAAACGATGCAGCCGGCGTTGAGAATGCCGACGCCGATTGCCAGCGATGCGAGGAATATCCCCGAGGCCAGCTTGCCCTGGGGAATGCTTTCGTTGAGGCGCGGCAGCGCGAGACGAGCCGCGATGAAGGTGAGCAGTTGCACGAGCGAGGCGACGACGCCCCAGCCGATCATCGCGTAAAGGTTGTGGCTGACCGCCACTGCCACCGCGATGGGCAGCGCGAAACCGATGACGGCACCGCCCAGACTGATCGCCGCCGCTTCGTTGCCCTGGCGGATCAGGATCAGCTCGTTGTAGGGCGTGACCCGTACATAGATGGCGAGAAAGGCCAGCAGCAGGACGATGGCGGTAACGAAAAAACTGGCGAAGGCTGGCAGACTGTTGATGACCGGATCGAACATGGCCTCTCCCGGAAACTGACGAATTGGCGGCAATTGTCGCCGCTATGCGGACATTCTTCAACCGAAGTTTTTGCCAGCGGCATGGCGGGACTAGCCGCTGGCGGCCAGTCGTAGCAGACCTTCAAGCACAAGATTGCCCACCAGCCGATGCGGCACCGTCAGGTGTTCGCCAATGGCCACCGCCGCGCCGCCGGAAAGCAGGCACAGCGCACCGGGCCCCAACCGCGCACAGGCGCGTTCTATGGCCCCGACCTGCGCCTCGATGCAGCCGGAGACGATCGCGTCGTCGGTGTTACGCGGATACGGCGAGTAGCGGCCGGCGGCCAGGGGCAGCGCCGCCGTGTCGCGCGCCAGCGAGTGGCGCATCAGATCGAGGCCGGGCAGAATCAGGCCGCCGAGAAAACGGCCGTTGCTATCCAGGGTATCGATGGTTGTTGCAGTGCCGGCCATGACCACGACGCACGGCGCGTTAGTCATCGCCCGAGCGCCGATCAGCGCACACCAGCGGTCGACGCCGAGGCGGGCCGGGTTGTCATAGAGATTGGTGACACCAGCGGCGGCAGCGCTCGATTCGACTTCCTGCAGTAAGTCCGACCAGGGCGCCAGCGCCTCGCGGATTGCTACGGCCGCGCCGGCCCCGGCGACGTTGGCCAGCATCACGCAATCCGGCATCGCCAGGCGCTGCGGCAGCTCGGCCATTTTTGCCCTGTTTTGATGGTCGACCGCAACCGTCTCCAGCCAGCGGCCTTCGCCATGCAGACCCCACTTGATGCGGCTGTTGCCGCTGTCGATACAGAGAATCACGCGCGGCGCAGGCTGAGATCGCCGGACAGGATGCGCTGCACACCGGCCGGGGTTTCGAGCAGTAGCGCACCGTCGTCATCGGCGCCGAGGCAGATGCCGAGCAGCGGCTCGGCAGCGTCAGCCAGAATCTGCACCGGCAGCCCCTGCCAGGCATTGCGCTGCGCCCATTCGGATTTGAGGCCAAAAAAGCCGTCGACCGCAACAGCCGCCAGCACCTCGGCCAGGGCGACCAGAACGCTGGCCAGCACCACATGACGGTCAGGCAGACTCGCCATCGCCTGCGCCAGACCGGCCGCCGGCTGCGGCAAATCGGCAGCGGGCGCTTGCAGGTTAAGGCCGATGCCGATGATCGCCTGCGTGCCGCGACGGTCGCTTGCCAGCTCGATGAGAATGCCGGCCAGCTTGGCGAATTCGCCGTCGCGTTCGAGCAATACGTCGTTCGGCCACTTGAGGCGGATGCCCGTGGCGCCCAGGTTTTCCAGCCCGCGCGCCAGCGCCACGCCCACCGCGAGCGACAGCCCGGACAGCGTTCCCGGCGGGCCGCTGAAACGCCAGAGCAGGGAAAAGGTCAGGCTGGCCTCGGGTGCCGACAGCCACGTCCGGCCACGCCGGCCGCGCCCGGCCGTCTGGCGGTCAGCGACGATCACGGTGCCGGCCGGCGCGCCCTGGTCGGCACGGCGCGCCAGTTCGCTGCTGGTCGAATCGCATTCGTCCAGCGCGTCGACGTCGAAGCGCCCGGCCAGTGTTCCAAGCCGGGCTTTCAACAGGGTAGGGTCGAGCAGTGCCATGCGGCGGATTCTACTCCGCCGCGTGCTCCTTATTGCCGTCGATACCGAGTTCGGCGATCTTGCGGGTGATCGTGTTGCGACCGATGCCGAGCGCCTGCGCCGCCTCGATCCGCCGCCCGCCGGTGCGCGCCAGCGCACGCGAAATCAGGATGCGCTCGAAGACCTGCGACAGCCGTCCATGCACGTCGTTGACCCCGGCCGCCAGCAGACGGTCGACTTCGCCTTCCAGTCCGGTTTCCCAGTCAGTTGCCAGCGTCGACGGTACTGCTTCGCGCAATTCGGCCGGCAGATCGCCGATTTCGACCAGTTGGCCGGGCGCCATCACGGTCAGCCAGTGGCAGAGATTTTCCAGTTGCCGGACGTTGCCCTGGAAGTCGAGGCCGCTCAGGTACTTGATCGCGGCATCGGACAGGCGCTTGGCCTCGACACCGAGTTCGCGCGCACTCTTTTGCAGGAAGTGGCGGGTCAGCAGCGGAATATCCTCGTGCCGTTCGCGCAGCGCCGGCAAGCGAATGCGGATGACGTTGAGGCGATGGAACAAATCTTCGCGGAACAGCCCTTCCTTGACCCGCGTTTCGAGATTCTGGTGCGTCGCGGCGATGACGCGGACGTTGGCCTTGATTGGCGAATGGCCGCCGACGCGGTAATAGTGGCCATCCGACAACACGCGCAGCAGGCGCGTCTGCAACTCGGAAGGCATGTCGCCGATTTCATCGAGGAACAGCGTACCGCCCTCGGCCTGCTCGAAGCGCCCCCGGCGCTGCGTCTGCGCCCCGGTGAAAGCGCCGCGTTCGTGGCCGAACAGCTCGGACTCCAGCAAATCCTTGGGGATCGCCGCCGTGTTGATGGCGATGAAGGGCTTGTCGGCGCGCGGGCTGTGGCGATGCAGGGCACGCGCGACCAGTTCCTTGCCGCTGCCGGACTCGCCAGTAATCAGCACCGTGGCGTGCGACAGGGCAAGACGGCCGATGGCGCGGAAGACTTCCTGCATCGCCGGTGCCTGCCCGAGAATCTCCGGCACCAGCCCCTCCTCCTCTTTTGCACCGCTTTGGTGCATCGATTCGTCAATCGCCCGCCGGATCAATTCGACAGCCTGATCGACATCGAAAGGCTTGGGCAGGTATTCGAAGGCGCCGCCCTGGAATGCGGCGACGGCACTTTCGAGGTCGGAATAGGCGGTCATGATGATGACCGGAACGCTCGGGAAGCGGGTTTTGACTTCCTGCAACAGTTCAAGCCCCGACTGGCCGGGCATGCGAATGTCGGACATCAGCACCTGCGGCGGCTCGGCGCCCTGTTCGAGCTGCGAGATGGCCTCGCTGGCCGAGGCGAAACTCTTGAAGGGAATGCCCTCGCGGGACAGGGTCTTTTCCAGAACCCAGCGGATGGAACGGTCGTCATCGACAACCCAGACCGGTTTCATGATTTTTTGGCTCATCTTGTCATTAGCAACGGACAATGACAAGCAAGAGTCAGGCCTGTTCGACCGGCAAGCGGATGGTGAAAGTGGTTTTACCCGGCTGGCTGACGCAGTCGATGGTGCCGTGATGATGCTGGACGAAATTCTGGGCAATCGTCAGCCCCAGACCGCTGCCGCCCTCGCGGCCGGATACCAGCGGATAGAACATGCGCTCGCGCACCGTTTCCGGAATGCCCGGGCCGTTGTCGACGACCTTGATTTCAAGCGCCAGGCGGTAACGCTTCTTGGCCAGCGTCACCTGGCGCAGCACCCGCGTGCGCAACACGATCTCGCCTTCGCCGTGCATCGCCTGAGCGGCATTGCGCGCGATGTTGAGCACCGCCTGAATCAGTTGCTCGCGGTCGCCCACCATTTCCGGCAGGCTGGTGTCGTAATCGCGACGCATGGACAGCGAGCCGGGAAACTCCGCCGTCAAGAGACTGCGCACGCGCTCGAGGATTTCGTGGATGTTGACCGTCGTCGGCAGCATCGCCCGGTGCGGCGTCAGCAGGCGCTGCATCAGATCCTGCAGGCGGTCGGCCTCCTTTATGATGACCTGGGTGTATTCCTTGAGCGACGGATTGGTCAGTTCGTGCTCCAGCAATTGGGCTGCCCCGCGAATGCCGCCGAGCGGATTCTTGATCTCGTGCGCCAGATTGCGGATCAGTTCCCGGCTGGCCTTCTGTTGCTCGATCAGGCGCTCTTCACGAGTCGCCGCGAGTTGATGTTCGATCGGCTGCAACTCCAGCAGCAGGCGTACCCCAGCCGCAATTTCGGGCCGCAGCGGCGTGACCGTGCAATTGATGTGCAAAACCTCACCGTCGCCGCGCTTGAGTTCGATATTCTGCCCGGTATAGCCCCAGTTGTTGTTCAGGGCATTGTCGAGCGCTCCTTGCAGCGTCGCCGAGCAGGTGCACACCGCAGAGAGAGACTTGCCTGCAACCGAACGCAGATTGACGGCAAGCAGGTTTTCACCGGCCGGGTTGATGTAGCGCAACACCAGCCCTTCGTCGAGCAAAAGTACGGTCGAAGCGAGAAAATCCAGTCCGTAGAAGGCGGCCAGCGTGCTGTTCATGGCCGCTATTGTAGCGATTCCCGTAGTTTTTCGTTGAATCGGTTGCGTTACTGACCAATCGTTCATTATCATTAATGGATTGCACAGCCGCGCCCCTTCGATGCCTTTCCGCCCATTCGCCCCTTTTTTTGCCGCCTGCCTCGCACTGGCGCTTGGCGCCTGCAGCCGCAGCGAAGCCCCGGCGCCGGCCGCACCGACGGTGCTGGTGCAAGCGGCCCGCACCGGCGATGTCGGGCAGTCCATCTACACCGGCGAAGTGCGTGCTCGCTATGAGGTCGACCTGGCCTTCCGTGTCGGCGGCAAGATTGCGGCACGCCTGGTCGACAGCGGCATGACTGTCAAGGCCGGCCAGCCGCTGGCCCGCCTCGATCCGGCTGACCTGCAGCTTTCCCGGCAGGCCGCTGTGGCACAAGTGGCTGCGGCCGAAAGCGAATTCAACACTGCCGCCAGCGAGCGCGAGCGTTACGCCGGACTGCTGGCGCAGCGCTTCGTCAGCCAAGCGGCATTCGACGCGAAGGAAAACGCCTTCCGCAGTGCCAAGGCGCGCCTTGAGCAAGCACGAGCACAGAGCCAGATTAGCGGCAACCAGGCTGCCTACGGCACGCTCGCGGCGGAAAACGACGGGGTGATTACCGCCGTGCTGGCCGATGCCGGACAAGTCGTCAGTGCCGGTCAGGCCGTCTTTCGCCTGGCGCGTCCGGAAGAAAAGGAAGTAGCCATTGCGGTTCCCGAAAGCCGCCTGGCCGAACTGAAAGCGGCACAGCAGATTGCCGTCAATCTCTGGGCTCAGCCCGAAGCGTTGCTGCAGGGCGAATTGCGCGAATTGGCCGCTGCCGCCGACCCGGCAACGCGTACCTACGCCGCCCGCATCCGCATCGTCGCCCCGCCGCCGTCGGTCGAACTCGGCATGACTGCACGCGTGATACTGGGCGCGGGCAGTGCATCGCCTATCGTCGTACCGCTGACGGCCGTCGTCGATGGCGGCAAGGGGCCGGAAGCCTGGGTCGTTCAGGATGGCCGGGCCACGCCCCGCGCCGTGGTGGTAGAACGTTTCCGCGAGGACGGGGCGGTGCTCGCCAGCGGATTGCAGGCGGGCGAATTGGTGATCATCAGCGGCCAGCGGCGCCTGACCGCCGGCCAGACCGTTCAGGTGCAGCAAGCGGCACCGCCCGAACGCCAGCATTGACGTGACGCATCGCTTCAATCTCTCCGACTGGACCTTGCATCACCGTACGCTGGTCGGTTTTCTGCTGCTCGTCGTCGCGCTGATGGGCATCTTCGCCTACGGTCGCCTGAGCCAGGCCGAAGACCCGCCCTTCACCTTCAAGCTGATGGTGATCCGCAGCTTCTGGCCGGGCGCAACAGCCAGCCAGGTACAGGAGCAACTGACCGACAAGATCGAGAAGAAGCTGCAGGAGATGCCCTTCATCGACCGGGTGCAGAGCTTTTCGCGGGCTGGCGAATCGACGGTGATGTTCTTTGCCCAGGACAGCACGCCGGCAGCCAGGGTGCCGGAAGTTTTTTATCAGGTGCGCAAGAAGGTCGGCGACATTCGCCACACGCTGCCGGCCGGCATCCAGGGCCCGTATTTCAACGATGAGTACGGCGACGTTTTTGGCAGTATTTTCGCGTTGACCGCAACCGGCCTCGATTACCCGCAACTGAAAGATCTTGCCGAACGCCTGCGCGACGATCTGCTACGTATTCCAGGGGTCGGCAAGGTCGAGATTTTCGGCATCCAGGATGAAAAGATCTTCGTCGAACTGTCGAACGCCAAGCTGGCGACACTCGGCGTCGATCAGAGCACCATCGTTCAGGCCTTGAGTCAGCAGAACGCGGTCAGTGGCGCCGGCTTTTTCGAGCTCGAACGCGAGCGCATCCAGATTCGCCCGAGCGGCGCCTTCGACACGGTGCAGGCCGTGGCCGACACGCTGATTCGCAGCGGCAACCGCAGCTTCCGGCTCGGCGACATTGCCACGGTCAGGCGCGGCGTCAGCGATCCCCCGGCCCCCCTGGTGCGCTATGGCGGCCAGCAGGCATTGGCCATCGGCGTCTCGATGGCCCCGGGTGGCGACATCATCCAGCTTGGCAAGGCGCTGCAAGCCCACCTGGCCGGCGTCCGCGAGCGTCTGCCGCTGGGCGTCGAAATCGGCGAAGCGGCCAGCCAGCCGGATGCCGTAAAACGCTCGATCGACGCTTTCGTGCATGCGCTGGCCGAAGCCGTTTTCGTCGTCCTGCTGGTCACCTTCCTCAGCCTCGGGCTGCGTACCGGCCTGGTCGTCGCGATTTCGATCCCGCTGGTGCTGGCCGCCACCTTCCTCGCCATGTACCTGTTCAACGTTGGTCTGCACAAGGTGTCGCTCGGCGCGCTGGTGCTCGCGCTCGGCCTGCTGGTCGACGATGCGATCATTGCCGTCGAGATGATGTGGGTGAAGATGGAACAGGGCTGGGAACGCACCCGCGCCGCCTCCTTCGCCTACACCAGCACCGCCGGGCCGATGCTGTCGGGCACGCTGGTGACCGTCGCCGGCTTCATCCCGATTGCCATTGCCAAGTCATCGACCGGCGAATACGCGTTCGCCTTCTTCCAGATCAACGCCATCGCGCTGCTCATCTCGTGGCTGGCAGCGGTGATCGCGATTCCCTGGCTGGGTTACAAGCTGTTGCCCGACCCGCGCGCCCCGAGAAAGCCCGGACTGCTGGAACGGCGCTGGCCGCGTCTGGCTGCGCGCCTGGCAGCCGTCGGCATCGGCGGCCCGGCACACGCCGACGACCACGACGTTTATGGCACGACCTTCTACAAGCGCTTTCGCCAATTGCTTGAAATCTGCGTCGCCCGCCGCTGGACGGTGATTGGAATCACGCTGCTGCTGTTCGTCCTGGCCATAGTCGGCATGGGCAAGGTGCAAAAGCAGTTCTTTCCGAATTCCACCCGCCTCGAACTCAACGTCGAACTGCGCCTGCCGGAAGGTGCATCGCTGGCTGCCATCGATGCCGAGACCCGGCGGCTGGAAGCCTGGCTCGACCGCGACCGCGCCGAATTCGACGAGCACGAACACTACATCGCCTATATCGGTTCCGGCTCGCCGCGCTACTACCTCGGGCTCGACCAGCAACTGCCGGCCAGCAACGTCAGCCAGTTCGTCATCGTCACGCGCAGCGTCGCCGCGCGCGAAGCCTTGCGCGGTCGACTGATCAAATGGTTCGAAAATGACGAATCCGGCGTGCGCGGCAATATCGCACGCATCGAGAACGGCCCGCCGGTCGGCTACCCGGTGCAGTTCCGCGTTTCCGGCGAAGATATCGACACCCTGCGCCGGATCGCCGGAGAGATCGCCGTTGCGATGCGCGGCAATCCTGACTTGTCGAACGTCAATTTCGACTGGAGCGAACTGTCCAAAGCGGTCGAAATCGAGATCGACCAGGACAAGGCACGCCTGCTCGGCGTGTCCGGCCAGGAGCTGGCCGCATTGCTCAACATGTCGCTCAACGGCTTCACGGTGACCAGTTTCCGCGAAGGCCAGAAAACCATCGACGTAGTGCTGCGCGGCGACCGTCAGGAACGCGCCCGGCTTTCCGCCCTGCCTGACCTCGCGGTACCCACCCGGAGCGGCAAGAGCGTGCCGCTCAATCAGATCGCCCGTCTCAAATACAGCTTTGAACCGGGCTTGATCTGGCGCCGCGACCGCCTGCCGACGATCACCGTGCGCGGCAGCCTGTACGGCACGACGCAACCGGCCTCGGTCGTCGCTGCGCTGCAAGCGCAAATCGATAAAATCGCCGGCGGACTGCCCCCCGGTTACCGGATCGCAGTCGGCGGCTCGGTCGAGGAATCGGCGAAGGGCTCCGGCTCGGTGATGGCCGGTATCCCGATCTTCATCCTGGTCGTCGTCACCGTGCTGATGATCCAGCTGCAAAGCGTGTCGCGGGTGATCATGGTGCTGCTGACAGCGCCCCTCGGCATCATCGGCATTGCCTTCTTCCTGCTGATCTTCAACAAGCCCTTCGGTTTCATGGCGCTGCTCGGCACCATCGCCCTGTTCGGCATGATCATGCGCAACTCGGTCATTCTCGTTGACCAGATCGAGCAGGACATGGCCGCCGGCCGGCCGCGCCGGGAGGCGATCGTCGAGTCTACGGTGCGGCGTTTCCGGCCGATCGTGCTGACCGCCGCAGCCGCCGTGCTGGCAATGGTGCCACTGTCGCGCAACGATTTCTTCGGGCCGATGGCGGTCGCCATCATGGGCGGCCTGATCTTCGCCACGGCATTGACCCTGATTTTCCTGCCGGCGCTCTACGCGGCCTGGTACAAGGTCAAGCCCGGATCGGCCTGATCAGCGCAGCCCCGATAGTTCCTTCTGGATGGCGATGATGTTGCGCTCATGCTGCGCAACGCGGTCGCGGTAGGGTTGCAGGCGGTCAACCTTGGCGCCGGGGGTTTCGCTGCCACGCGCCGTCTGCTGATCGGCCAAGTCGCGCTGCGCCTGTTCCAGGCTGCGCTGCTCGCCGGCCAGTTCCTGCTCCAGAATCCGCTTGCGATCGGTATCGCGCGCCTTCTGGGTATCTTCGCCCACCTTGGGGAAACTGGATGGCGTCGGATTGGCCGCAGCCCCGGCTGCCTTGGCCCTCGGGGCGGGAAGCGTCGAATCCGGACTGATCACAACCGCCTTGCAGCTCTTGTCCACCTTGGCATTGGAGATCAACATGCCGCCGTTTGCATCGGTACAGCGGTAAATGGTCTGCGCCGATACCGGCATGGCGGCTGCGGCGAAAAGGAGGGCCAGCGTACTGCGTGTCATCGTCATTATTCCTCGTAACCGTTTCAGTTTACCGGACTTAACGGCTTGCACACCATAAAGGTGGACAAAAAAAGGGCGGGAATAATCCCGCCCTTTTTCGAGACTGCAAAAGTCGATCAGCAGCTGTAGTACAGATCGAATTCGACCGGGTGCGTGGTCATGCGAACCTTGTTGACTTCGTCCATCTTAAGTTCGATGTAGGACTCGATCCATTCCTTGGAGAAGACACCGCCACGGGTCAGGAAGTCGTTGTCAGCAGCCAGGGCGGCCAGCGCTTCTTCGAGGGAGGCACAGACGGTCGGGATGGCTGCATCTTCTTCCGGCGGCAGGTCGTACAGGTTCTTGGAAGCCGGCTCGCCCGGATGGATCTTGTTCTGGATACCGTCCAGACCAGCCATCAGCAGTGCGGCGAAGCACAGGTACGGGTTGGCGATCGGATCCGGGAAGCGGGTTTCGATACGACGGGCCTTGGTCGAAGCAACGAACGGGATACGGATCGAAGCAGAACGGTTCTTGGCGGAGTAGGCCAGCTTGACCGGTGCTTCGTAGTGCGGGACCAGACGCTTGTAGGAGTTGGTACCCGGGTTGGTGATCGCGTTCAGGGCCTTGGCGTGCTTGATGATGCCGCCGATGTAGAACAGGGCCAGTTCGGACAGGCCAGCATAGCCGTCGCCTGCGAACAGGTTCTTGCCGTCTTTCCAGATGGACTGGTGAACGTGCATGCCGGAGCCGTTGTCGCCAACGATGGGCTTCGGCATGAAGGTGGCGGTCTTGCCGTACTGGTGAGCAACGTTGTGCACCACGTACTTCAGGATCTGGGTCTGGTCGGCACGCTTGACCAGGGTGTTGAACACGGTACCGATTTCGCACTGACCGGCAGTGGCGACTTCGTGGTGGTGAACTTCAACCGGGCAGCCGAGGGCTTCCAGGGTCAGCACCATGGCGGAACGGATGTCGTGCAGGCTGTCGACCGGGGGAACCGGGAAGTAGCCGCCCTTGACGGTCGGACGGTGGCCGGTAGCGCCGTTGACGTCGCTCTTTTCGCCCGAACCCCAAGCCGCTTCGGCAGAGTGGATCTTCAGGGAGCAGCCGGACATGTCGACACTCCACTCGACGCCGTCGAAGATGAAGAATTCGGGTTCCGGGCCAAAGTAGGCGGTATCGCCAATGCCGGAGGATTGCAGGTAGGCTTCGGCGCGCTTGGCGATGGAGCGCGGGTCGCGGTCGTAACCACGGCCATCGGTCGGATCGATTACGTCACAGGTCAGGACGATGGTGGTTTCGTCGAAGAACGGGTCGACGTAGGCGGTATCCGGATCCGGGTTCAGCTGCATGTCGGAAGCCTGAATGCCCTTCCAGCCGGCGATGGACGAACCGTCGAAAGCGTGACCATTTTCGAACTTGTCTTCGCTGAAGGCGGAGACCGGCACGGTGACGTGCTGTTCCTTGCCACGGGTATCGGTAAAACGGAAATCGACGAACTTTGCGTCGTTTTCCTTGACCATTTTCATCACGTCTTGCGGGGTTGCCATAAGCGTCAATCTCCTAAGAAAACAAGTTGCCGGCGAAACCGGCGACAATCAAAAAATCGCAACGCGTAAGTGTTAGCAGAAAGCATGCCACGGGCTGGCGCGTAAGTTTTATATTTTGCCACAATGAGATGCACCCTTCACCCGGAGTTTCGATGCACCAAAAATGGGTAATCGCAACAAATTATGCACCGAAGTGGTGCCTAACGAAAATTGAACGAAATACTCCGGATTGCCGGATGGTTCTTGATGCGCTCGGCCAGATCGGCCTGTGTCGCGCGTAGCCGCGAAATATCGGGCAGCGATTGCCGATCGAGGAAGACCTCGACTTCGACACCTCCTGCGAGGTAGTGCAGCATGACGCGCTCGGGGGCAGGCAGATCGACCATCAGCGTTGCCAGTTCTTCGAGCACGGCAGCGCGGGATGGCAGGCGCGCCACCGCCAGATCCGGATCGAGATCGTCTTCCGGGTCGATGTGCACCAGCACGTCCAGCACCTCGGGATGCTCGCGCAGCACGCGGGCTCTCGCCCATTCGGCAATGCGGTGCCCTTCCGAGACACTGATCCGGGCATCGACCTGAATATGGGCATCGACCAGCGCCTGGTGCGCCATGCGCCGGGTGCGCAGTTCGTGCAGCCCGAGCACCCCCGGCGTCGCCAGCAGGGTCTTGCGGATCGCTTCGACCTGCGTGGCATCGAGCCCGGTATCGATCAGTTCCTTGAGCGCCCCCCAGGCCAGCCCGACACCCATGCGCAGGATCATGAAACCCATCAGCGCCGCCGCCAGCAGGTCGAGAAAGCCCCAGCCCAACAACGCACCGCCGATGCCGATCACGACCACCAGCGCCGAGGCCGCATCGGCCCGCGTATGCAGCGCGTTGGCGATCATCAGTTGCGAGCGCAGGCGCTCGGCAACGCGGATCAGGTAACGATAGAGCCCTTCCTTGGCCAGCACGGTGGCGATGGCGACCCAGAGTGCGGACAACTCGACCGGCACCAGCACATCGACATGTTGCAGCCGCATGCCCGATTCCCACAGGATGCCGCCGCCGATCAAAGCCAGCGACGCCCCCAGAATCAGCGTCGCCGCCGTCTCGACCCGGGCGTGCCCGTAAGGATGCGCGGCATCGGCCGGATGCGCGCTTTGCCGGCTGGCGTAGATGACCAGAAAATCCGACAGCAGATCGGAAAACGAATGCAGGCCATGGGCGATCAGGGACTGCGAGTGGGCCAGCCAACCAACGACTACCTGAGCGATGGTCATCAGCAGATTGACCATGACGCTGACCCAGGTCGCGCGCTGCGCCTCGGCGGCGCGCTCGCTTGCCGTCGCCCGCGCCGGTGCTTGATGGTGATGCCCTTGAGCCATGAGGTCTACCCTATACTGTCAGCTTACCGATTCTAACAGTTGCCGATTATGGGAAAGTTAACCGAGATCCTCACCCTTGCCGGGCAGCGCGGCCAGGCGCTTGGCCTGCCCTATGCGGGCGCATTGACGCCGCAGGAAGCCTTCGACCTGCTGCGCCTCGCACCCGGCGCCAAGCTGGTGGATGTGCGCACGCGCGCCGAGTGGGACTGGGTCGGCCGGGTACCCGGCGCCGTCGAGATCGAATGGAACCAGTACCCGGGCGGTGTGCGCAATCCGAACTTCCTGGCCGAATTCAAGCGTCAGGTCGATCCGGAAGCGATGGTGATGTTCCTCTGCCGCAGCGGCGTCCGTTCCGACGGCGCAGCCCGCCTCGCCACCGAAGCGGGCTATAGCGCCTGCTTCAACATCCTCGAAGGCTTCGAAGGCGACAAGGATGCCGACAGCCATCGCAGCACCGTCGGCGGCTGGCGCAAGGCAGGACTGCCATGGATTCAGGGATAATGCCTGTTGCGGTCGACCGCCAAAAAAGCCCAATTTTCAGAGAACAGCATGCAAACAGCGACTCTTTCCTTCGCCCCCTTCAATAGCCTTTCCGACGCCGACTGCCACGAGCGCATCCGCGCCGCCCGCGCCAAGCTGGGCAAGAAGGCCGTGCTTCTTTGCCACCATTACCAGCGCGCCGACGTCTATCAATATGCCGACCTGACCGGCGATTCGCTAAAACTCTCGAAACTCGCCGCGCAGACCGACTCCGAATACGTGATCTTCTGCGGTGTGCATTTCATGGCCGAAGTCGCCGACATCATGACCGCGCCGCACCAGAAGGCCATCCTGCCCGACCTCGCCGCCGGCTGCTCGATGGCCGACATGGCCAACCTGGCCAAGGTCGAGCGTTGCTGGCGCGAACTGAACGAAGTGCTGAATGCGGAAGAGGAAGTCACCCCGGTCACCTACATCAACTCCGCTGCCGACCTGAAAGCCTTCTGCGGCGAGCATGGCGGCATCGTCTGCACCTCGTCGAACGCCGGCACCATCGCCAAGTGGGCATTCGAACGCCGTCCCAAGGTACTGTTCTTCCCCGACCAGCATCTGGGCCGGTGGACGGGCCACAACATGGGTTTCCCGATGGACGAAATGGTCGTCTGGGACCCCGATCTCGAAATGGGCGGCCTGACGCCCGAGCAGATCAAGAAGGCGCGCATCCTGCTCTGGAAAGGCCACTGCTCGGTACACCAGATGTTCCAGAAAGCGCACATCGACGCCTTCCGCGCCAAGTATCCGGAAGGCAAGGTCATCGCCCATCCGGAATGCAATTTCGAAGTCTGCGCCGCCTCGGATTACGTCGGCTCGACCGAGCACATCGTCAAGACCATCAAGGAAGCGCCGGGTGGAACACGCTGGCTGGTCGGCACGGAACTGAACCTGGTCGACCGCCTGGCCAAGGAAGTGCTGCCGCAGGACAAGATCGTGCAGTTCATGGCGACCACCATCTGCATGTGCTCGACGATGCAGCGCATCGACCCGCAGCACCTGGCATGGACGCTGGAAAACCTGGTCGAAGGCAAGGTCGTCAATCACATCGCCGTGCCGGAACATGAGGCCAAACTGGCCAAACTGGCGCTCGAACGGATGCTGGCGATTTCCTGACAACTACCTTGCACCAACCGTGATCTACTTCACGAAACGGTACAAAACCTATTTTGCCGGCAAAGTAAGCCGTGCTCAAATTCATCCTTTTTCCACATGAAAGATCGTGGCGATTTTCCGTATATTTTTCCTTCTTTCGATGCTGACCATGGCAGGCGCGCTCAAGGCGGCGCCTGCCGTCGCGCTATTTTATGGCAACGCCATACCCCTGAAGGAGTTCCGGGTTTTCGACATTGTCGTCGTTGAACCGGACTACGGACACGACCCGAAAGCCTATGCCCGCGCCGACAGCGAACTGTACGCCTACGTGTCGGTAGCCGAAGTCCAGGCAAGCCGCAGCTATTACAAGGACATTCCAGCAGCCTGGAAGATGGCGCGCAACGGCGCCTGGAACTCCGAGGTCATCGACCAGACGCCCGATGCCTGGCCGGCCTTTTTCGCCGACAAGGTCGTCGGCCCGCTTTGGGCCAAAGGCTATCGCGGATTTTTTCTCGACACCCTCGACTCCTATCGGCTGGCCAAAAACTTCGACGAAGCGGCTCAGCAACAGGGGCTGATACGCGTCATCGAAACCCTGCACGCCCGCTTTCCCGGCATCCAGCTCATCCTCAACCGAGGCTTCGAGATTGCACCCAAAGTCCGCGACAAGATCCGCATGGTTGCCGCCGAGTCGCTTTTCCAAGGCTGGAATCCCACCACCCAGCGTTACGAAGCAGTCAAGCCGACTGATCGTGAGTGGTTGCTCGGGCAACTCAAAACCATACATGAGCGCGACAAGATCGAGATTCTGGCAATTGACTACGTAGCGCCCGACAATCGCAAACTCACGCGTGAAACGGCGCGCAAGATACAGGCACTCGGCTTCATCCCCTGGGTCACCGACAGCAAACTGGAGAGCATCGGGATAGGCAATATCGAAGTACAGCCACGGCGAATCATGGTGATTTACAACGGTGCCGAATCGCCTTCGCTCAATTACTCGAATGCCCATCGCTTCCTTCAGCTCCCGCTGAATCACCTGGGCTACGTTGTCGATTACGCGGACGTCAGGCAGCCGCTGCCGGTCAATATCCATGGCGACCGATATGCCGGCATTGCCACCTGGTTCTCCGGCGGTTTGCCCGACAATCGCGGTCGAATGCTCGGACGCTGGCTGCTCGAAAGAATCGATGAAGCGCTGCCGGTCGCCGTCATTGGCGACTTCGGCTTTTCCACCGACCGGAATAGCACCGGCCGTCTCGGTCTGCGACCGGCCCCTCCCGCCCCATCCGGCCCCTTGAGCATTACTCGGCAACACCGAATGCTTGGTTTCGAGGCAACGCCACAACCAAATCGAACCCACATTCCACCCTTCCAACTGGCCACCGACACCGGCGAGCCCCTGATCGAATTACAGGATCAGAAAGCGCAGCGTTTCATCGGCGGCGCACTGCTGTCATGGGGCGGCTTCATTCTCGACCCTTTCGCCCTGGCAGAAATTCCAGGCACAGAGCAAACCCGCTGGATCGTCGATCCCTTTGCCTTCCTGCAAGCAGCCCTGCGCCTGCCGGCCATTCCCATCCCTGACGTCACCACCGAAAACGGACGACGACTTTTTTTCTCCCACATCGATGGCGACGGCTTTCCCTCACGTGCCGAACTACCGGGGAGCCCGTTCGCAGCCGAAGTACTGCTCCGTGAAATTCTCGAAAAATATCGTATCCCGACGACGATGTCGGTCATCGAAGCGGAAACCGCCGCTCACGGGCTTTACCCAAAACTGAGCCCACAACTGGAAGAGATCGCGCGCCGCATGTTTCGGCTACCGCATGTCGAAATTGCCAGCCACACCTTCTCCCACCCCTTCGTCTGGGATCGCAGTGTCACGGGCACCAAGAACCAGAACCTGACCGACGAAAACTACCATCTCGACGTTCCGGGTTACCGCTTCGACCTTCGCCGCGAGATCGTCGGCTCAATGGACTACGTCCGGCAACAACTGGCACCACCGGAAAAACCGGTTCGCATCCTGCTTTGGTCGGGCGACACCAGCCCCGGTGCCAATGCGCTTGAAATCAACGAGCGCGCAGGCTTTTTGAACATGAATGGCGGCGACACCTCGATCACTCGCAGCAACCCCTCCTTAACCGCTGTCGGTGCCCACGGCATCGAGAAAAATGGCTACCTGCAGGTTTACGCGCCAATCACCAACGAAAACATCTACACCAATCTCTGGCGCGGCCCTTTTTACGGCTACGAACGCGTCATCGAGACCTTTGAAATGACCGAGTCACCACGCCGTCTGAAACCGGTCGACATCTATTACCACACCTATTCAGCCAGCAAGCGGGCCGGCCTGAATGCTCTGCACAAGGTCTTTGCCTGGGCACAAAATCAGCCACTGCACCCGGTATTCGCCTCGGAATACATGCTCAAGGTACGCGATTTCCATGGACTTGCCATCGCGCGCGACAACGGCGGCTGGCGGATTCGCGGCAATGGCGACCTGCGCACGCTGCGCCAGGCTGACGCACCGCGCATGAGCGATGCCAGAGGGCTGGCCGGCTATCGTGACGGGCGCGAGGGATATTATTTGCACCTCTCCGGCGACAGCGCCTGGTTTGCTAACGCCAGCAATGCAAAAGGCAACACGCCCCGTTTGTTCGACGCCAACGCGCGCATCGGCGATTGGCGAAGAGACGACAAGGCATTGAATTTCTCTCTAAGCGGTCATGCTGCGCTGGAGTTCAGCATCGCGGACAGCCAGGACTGCAAACTTCGGGCGAATGGACAACCCATTGTCCCGACACGAACAGTCCGCCAAGGCGAGGCACTCGTTCAGCACTTCCGACTAAACCATGCTGCTGCGCAATTCCAGCTTAGCTGCCCAGGGCGCTGAGCGCCCTTTTCTCGCACCAACATGGCTGATTGCGCTGCTAGCGACAATCGTCGTGATAGCGCTCGTCCTGCTCTACCCTCGAACCGCGCTTGAACACCGCCTCGCCGAGGCACCCGATACCAAGCTATCCGCCCTCTACTTAGCCAATCTGCTGCGTAGCGACCCCAACAACCCGCAACTGCGCCTGCTACTCGCCCGCCACCAAGCGAAAATCGGCAATCTCCACGAAGCTCGATTAACGCTCCAGCCTGCACTCGACGCTGACAACCCTGATCTCAATCGACAAGCCCTGCGAGTGCTCTGGGAACTCAACGAACGTGAGTACCGCCTGTTGCCGGAAAAGGCCAGTGCCGCAAGGGAAGAAGCCCGTGCCGAACTGGTGTGGCAATTGCAAGAGCTTGCCAAGTTCCCCATGAGCATCGACGAGCTACTCGATCTGGCCAGAAAGGCCTATCAACTCAAGCAACCGGTCCTCGGCGCTCAACTGGTTCACCAGGTTTCCCACCGGCTGGACGACCCTGTCGAATCTGCAAAACTGTTCGAACGTGCTGCCGAAGAAGCCTTGGCCAGCGGCGACTATCGCGGCAGCGCGGAACTCCACCTCGCAGCGAGAAACAACAGCAGCGACCCGGCACAAGCCAGACGCCATTTCCATGCCGCACTACGCGCCCTGCAATCGGGCAACCAAGCGCTGGAGGCCATTGAAATGGGCGAACGCGAAATCGGCGCGTTGGCCGACGATCCGGGCACCCTGCTACTGATGACCCAACTCGCCCGTGCCGCTGGCCGTCCGGATATCGCCGACCGCTATGTCCGCAAACTGCTGCACATTTCTTTACTGCAGCGCTGGCAGGCTATCCAGATCGCCCGTGCCTGGGGCGAGGGCAGCTTCCTCAAAGTCGCGCAGCAAGGTGCCGGGAGCGGTCCATCCTTGCCTTTCGATGACAAGATCTACACGCTGGGTTATGAAGTATTTCTGGAAAACCGCAAGCTGGAGGATGCGTGGCTGCTTGCCAGTTCAGCGGTCCGGCAGTCGCCCAACGACATAGCCTGGCGCCAGCGGCTGGCGCGCGTTGCCGAATGGACCGGTCGCCCTCAGGTCGCGCTGGAAAACTGGCTGAAGGTTGCGCAAGCGTCGAACACCGATGAAGCTTGGCAGGCTGTTTTACGCTTGGCACCTGGGTTGTTCGACGACGCCGCACTGATCCCGGCCCTGCACAACCAGCTTGCCCGCCAGCCGCACGACATGCGCCTGATCCGCGAACTGGTTGCCGCATACGAACGCCAGGGTGACCCGCGCTCGGCAATTGCCTTTCTCGAACGAAATACGCGGCACAATCCGCGTCCGGAAACGCTTGAGCTTCTGGCTGAAATCGCCGAGCGCGCCGGCCAGACTGACCTCGCGCTGAGCACTTGGGAGCGGCTATTTGCCGACCCGCAACAACTAACCGCCAAGCGCGCCCTGCGTCTGGCCATCATGCTGCTCGGGCAGGGTCGTGGCGCGGAGGGACTTGCCTGGCTGGAACGCGCACAGGCGCGCGCCGGATTGGCAAACAGCGATGACGCCGATTATTGGCGACTGACCGGCCAACTCGCCGAACTGCAACACAAGGATGCATCCGCAATCGCCGCATTCCAGCGCCTGATCGATAGCGAAAAAGCTGTCGTTGGCGATTACGACGCCTTGATCCGGCTGCTCACCGTTGGCGCGCCGCTTGATGCGGCGCATCTTGCCGTCCTGGCATGGCACCGCTTCGACGAGCCCCGTCACCTGATTCAAGCGCTGACCCTCTACGCCGGGCGAAACCGCTGGACGGAGATCGGCGCGCTGCTCCGCGAACTCGACTCGTCAGCCACGGCAACACGTCGCTCATTACGTCAGCTACAGCAATTACCCGAATTTCTCCAGTTGACCGGCACCTACCAGCAGAACACCGGCCAGTTGCCAAAAGCCCGACGCAGCTTCGAGGCCGCCCTGAGCCTGGCACCCGATTCAGCCGATCTGCAACAAGCCCTGCTCTGGCTTTTGATTGACGGCAACGACACGGTGGCGTTACGCAAGCTCTTGGCGACCCACGAACTCACCTGGCAACAAAACCCGGCCATGCACGATGCACTGGCCGCCAGCTACCTGGCGCTGTCATTACCGCAGGTCGCCCTGCAGCGCTACCTGACCCCACGCATCGCCGACCATCAGGACGACTTCTTGTGGCTGATGAACTACGCCGACGCACTCGATCAAAACCAGCAGGCAGATCGTGCCTGGCGCCTGCGCCGCCAATTGCTCTCGCAAGAATGGCAAGCCGCCCATGGTGGCAAGGGTTTGGCCAAAGCCCGCAAACACTGGTTGACCGACGAAGGGCTGGATCAGAGCCAGCGGATCGCCCGTACCCGCCTGCTGCTGACTCAGCGCAAGGGCGATACCGGCCTCGACGCGCTGCGCGAATTGCTGCGCCTCGACCGCCGCGAACGCAAAGGCTTCTCCAACGCCGCCGCTGAAATCGCCATCGGCTGGTTGCAGGACCACGCCGAGTACTCGGCGGTACGCGGCTTCCTCCAGTACCAGTACGCCAAGGCCCGAGGCAGCCATTCCAAACGTCCGCTGTGGGCGGAGATCACCGTCGCGCTTGCCGAAGACGACAAACCAGCCGTCGGTCAACTGCTCGAAACCTACGACGAAGGCCTTTCGCGCTATGACCGCGTCAATGCGGCACGCACCGTCGGCGATATGCGACTCGCCCAAACGGCGGCCTTCGAGGCGCAAACCGATCAGACCGATGACGACCCGACCCATCTCCAATTGACGGAAACGCTTCTTGCCTTCAGCGACCATTCCGGCTTCGCCATCGGCACGCGAAATCTTGGCTCGATGGATGAAACGCCCTTGCTATCCGCCAACATATTGCGGTCGACCCGCGTTTTTCGCTCGATTTCGCATGGGGCCAAATCGCGCGAAATGCCCTTGACGACAATGTGGTTCGCAATCTTCCGACGGAGGATGTCTTAAGCGCCAAAGTAAAATGGCAGCAGCCGGATGGCAAGACAACGCTGCTGGCCGAAAAACGTAAAAGCTTTGACACCTACACCCCCCTGCTTCTGGAGCATGAACAGCGCATCGACAACCGCCTGTCGCTCTATTTCGCTCTCGGCTCCCAATTGCCCACCCAGGCGAGCCTGCCCCTGCGCGTCGCCGGCATGAAGGACGAAGCCATGCTCGGCATCCGTTATCGCCCGACCCGGATGGATCGGCTGGTGATCGAACACAGTCAGGAAAACTATGCCATGCAAAGTGGCGGCAAACTCGGCAGCGGGAGCCAGACGGCCGTAACCCTTGCCCATACCTACCGCCAGGAAGCACGCGATCTGGAATTCAGTGCCTTCTGGACCAACAACCAGTTCGAGCGCAAGCCGGAACTGAGTGGCTTCAGTCAGAGCGATCTCGGTGTACTGCGCTATTTTCCGGACAATTTCACGCCCGGCACCGGCTTCTTCCTGCCCGACAGCTTCAACTTCTACGGCCTGAGAGTCTCCACCGACATGCGCCACGAAGAGGAATACACCCGCGCAATACGTCCCTTCGCCAGTCTGGCAAGCACCTGGCACTCCCAACTGGGCGGTGGCTACGATATTCGCCTTGGCGTTGCCGGCAGCGTGCTGGGCGCCGATCACTTCGCCCTGAACTGGGGCATCGCAAAATCCGGGATGCAGACTAGCGGACTTACCCGCGAACTGCTATTCACCTACCGCATTCATTACTGACCTTCCATCCACCTGACGGGAACGAACATGACCCATAGCCTCCCCCTGATGCAACGCCTGCGTGTCCTGCTGATCTGCGGCCTCACACTGCTTTTCGCCGCCTGTTCGACGCTCGACCGGGGCAACTCGCCCGAACTGGAACGCCAGGCCAGCTGGGCTGTGTTGCCCTTCACCAACAACACCGAAACGCCGCTCGCCGGCAATCGCGCAGAAGCGATTGCCGAAGCGCTTTTGCGTACCAACGGCATTGCCCGCGTCAAGCGCTATCCGGCCAGCATGCAACAGGAAGCGCTTTTCGACGCTGGCGAACGCAGGCAACAAGAAGAAGCGCTGGCCTGGGCCCGGCAGCAGGGCGCCCGCTACGCACTGACCGGTGCGGTTGACGAATGGCGCTACAAAGTGGGTGTCGATGGCGAACCGGCGGCTGGCGTCACGCTGCAGATCATCGATGTCGCCAGTGGTGAAACGCTGTGGAGCGGCACCGGCGGCAAGAGTGGCTGGAGCCGTGAAGCGCTCTCTGCCGTCGGCCAGCAACTGATCCGCGACCTGCTGAAAACCGGCCTCGCCGGCGCTCGCTAAGCACCTGTTGCGGTCGACATGAAAAAAGGGGCAATTTCCGAAAGCTTGAGCCGGCCCGAGGCAGGCACCTCGAAGCCGAAAGCAACGCGGGTTCATGCCACCAATCTGGCCGGAACTGCACTTGGCAAGCTGACCTCGACGAGTGTCAAGCCACTGGCCGTCATCGGCGAGATCGTGTTTCTGCCGCTGATTGCCGTCGTCCTTGGTTTCACCCTCAATCCGGAAGATCCCCTGTGGGTCAAGGCAGACTTTCCGTGGTCGTGGTTTGCGCCGATCATCCTGGCGCTCCGTTACGGCCCCCTGGCCGGCCTGGGCGCATCGGGCATGCTGCTGGGTGCCTGGCTGCTCCTGAACGTTGGTCAATACGACAGCTTTCCGAAACTCTCGTTCCTCGGCGGCCTCATCCTGATCATGCTGGTCGGCGAATTTTCCAGCCTCTGGCTGGCCCGGACACGACGCGCCGAAACGGTTCAGGTCTATCTCGACCAGCGCCTGGATCACCTGACCCGGCAGTACTACCTGCTACGCCTTTCGCATGACCGACTCGAACAGGATCTGATCAGCCGTCCAATGTCGATGCGCGACGCTTTACGCACACTGCGCGACCTGGGCCGAGAAACCGACGACCCCTGCGCCAGCGCTCAGTCGCTGCTGCACTTGCTGGCACAGTATTGCCAACTCGAATCTGCCGCCGTGTTCCGCACCTCGGAAGGCCGCCTTTCGGACGAGCCCTTGGCCGAAATCGGCAACCCTCAAAAACTGGATCAGGACGACCCGCTGATCCGCCAGGCTATCGACTCTCGCCACCTCTGCCACATCAGCCAGTCACTGGCCAGCGAGCAGTCCCAAACCCGCTATCTGATCGCGGCACCGCTAATCAACTTGAACGGAGAAATCTACGGCCTGTTGGCCGTTGAGCAAATGCCCTTCTTTGCCCTGCAGGAAGAGTCTCTGCAGACCATCAATCTGCTCCTTGGCTATTTCACAGACGGGTTATCGGTTCACTCGCTTGGCGAGCCGCTTTGTCGCGAATTCCCGCTCTGTCCGCCGGAGTTCGCCTTCGAAATGCAGCGGCTCTGGCACCTGCGCCAAAGCACCGGCATTGCCAGCATCATCGTCGCACTAACCTTCCTGCCCCGCTCCGTGGAGCGCGACCATCCGTTGCAGATCATGCGGATGAAACGCTCCATGGATGAGCTGTGGCTGCTAGGAAGCCACGACCGGCAAATGGTCGCTGTGCTCATGCCATTGGGTAACGCTGCGACTGCTGAAGGCTATGTGGCTCGCCTGGAAACCTGGGCTCAACAACAGGCACAACAAACACTGGACGAACTTGACATATTCCCGCACATCATCCAGCTTGACCGCGACGCCCCCCTGACCGTCATGCGTCGACTGAGCGCGCTGAGCCATGACTAGTCTAAAGCTTGGCATCGCCGCCCTGACGCTGGAAATCACAGCCTGGAGCGCAGCGACCCTCAACACAGGGAGCGATGTCCGGCTCTTTGCCTACCTGAGCAGCCACCTCCTGGCCAGTGTCCTGCTGGCATTGGCCCTCAGCGCCTTGCTCCCCACTGGAAGCCTTCGACAGCGTGGCACGATGGTCCTACTCATAACGGTGTTCAGCTACGCCGTTCCGGTAGCCGGGTTTCTTTGCATGGTGATCGGCACATTGATGCTGCGGACTTACCGCAAGGCACCCGACGCGCCGGAATTCAAATCAGCCGAACTGCCCAATTTCGATCAGCACCAAAAACACCATCCCGGATTCCGGCAAACCGGCCTACGCTCATTTCTCACCAATAGTGCAGCCCCGATGAATACACGTATGGGGGCCATGGTCGCCCTGCAATACGTTTCCGGCAGGATTTCCGCGCCGCTATTGCGCGATTTGCTGAGCGATCAGGACGAAGACATCCGTCTGCTCGCCTATGGCATGCTGGACAATCAGGAAAAACGGATCAACCGCGCCATCGATGACGAATTGAAAGCCCTCGCCAAATCCAATACCGGAGAAAATGGTGACGCACCCGATACGGAAACGCAGACAAGAATCCATCGTCTCTCCGATCTCTATTGGGAACTGGTCTATCAGGAACTGGCTCAGGGCGACCTGCGCGACTATGCCCTGCATCAATCCCTGCATTACTGCAAATGGGGCTTGCGTTTAGTGCCTGACAACGCTGCGCTCACGCTGCGCCACGGACGGTTGCTGCACTGCCTCGGACGTAGCAACGATGCCAGCGCAGAATACCTCCGCGCTCTCGAACTCGGCCTGACCGCGACTCGTGTGATTCCCTACCAGGCCGAACTGTGTTTCGAACAACGCGACTACGCCGGTGTCCGACGCCTGATGCAAACACTGGGCAACGGAGCAAAACCCCCTCGATTACAGCCAATCGCCGATTACTGGTCCCTTGCCAGATGAACACACCCATCGCAACCGAAGCCGATATCGCACTCCTTCTCGAAGGCACCTTTCCGTATGTGAGCGGCGGTGTATCGAGTTGGGTTAACCAGATTATCCGGGCTTATCCCGACTATCGCTTTGCCATTGTCTTTCTGGGCAGCCGCCGCGAGGACTATAGCGTCCGCAAGTACGAACTGCCGGCCAACGTCGTGCATTTCGAAGAGCATTTTCTTTATGACGACCTCAACAAGCCGGGGGAGCCGAGTCCCCGTCCCGGCAACCTTGAAGCCTTCGCACTTTCCTCCAGCATGCACGAGCATTTCGGCCAGGATGCTTCAATCAATGAAGCCATGCGCGCCTTCAGGGGTCTCGTTCAAGACATGCTGCCTGGCGGCAAATTGACTCTGGAAGATTTCCTGCACAGCGAAGCCGCCTGGGAAATCATTTGCGACCGTTACCGTCGTTACTGCACCGACCCGTCGTTCGTCGACTATTTCTGGACGGTCCGGATCATGCACCAGCCACTCTGGACGCTCGCCGGGGTCGCCAAGACATTAATTCCGGTAAAAAGCCTGCACGCGGTTTCCACCGGCTATGCCGGTTTCCTCGGCGCATTGCTGCACCAATCGCGGGGAATTCCACTCATCCTTTCCGAGCACGGCATTTACACCAAGGAACGGAAGATCGACCTGTTCAAGAGCGAGTGGATCCGCGACAACCGCAACGTATTCCAGCGCGACCCTACCGAACTTTCGTACTTCCGCCGCATGTGGATCGGCTTCTTCGAATGGCTGGGGCGCTTCTGCTACGACTCGGCAAACCCGATCATCGCCCTTTACGAAACCAACCGCCTGCGTCAGGTGACCGATGGCGCCGCAGCCGAGCGCACCTTCAACATTCCCAACGGGATCAGCATCGCGCGCTTCAAGCCCTTGCGTGAGCAGCGCCCGAAACTCCCGCCCCCCGTCCTCTGCCTGATCGGTCGCGTCGTGCCGATCAAGGACATCAAAACCTTCATTCGCGCCATGCGCCGGGTCGCCAACCAGATGCCGGAAGCCGAAGGCTGGATCGCCGGCCCGGAAGATGAAGACCAAGCCTATGCCCAAGAGTGCCACGATCTGGTGCGCAGCCTCGGTCTCGAAAAACACGTTCTCTTTCTCGGCTTCCAGAAAATCGACGATCTGATGCCGAAAATCGGCCTGACCATCTTGTCATCGATCAGCGAAGCCTTGCCATTGGTGATTCTGGAAGGCTACGCGGCGGGCGTGCCGACGATCTCGACCGACGTCGGCTCCTGCCGACAACTTATCGAAGGACTCGACGACGAAGACAAAGCCCTTGGCGCCTCCGGCGCGGTCGTCAACATCGCCGACCCGCAGGCCCTGGCCGATGCCTCCCTGCGCCTGCTAGGCGATCCCGAGGTATGGCAGGCTGCGAGCCAGGCCGGTATTGCCCGTGTCGAGCGCTACTACACGGACGAACTGATGTTCGGCCGCTACCGGCAGGTTTACGAAAACGCCTTGCAACAGGGCAAGGGAAGCAACTGATGGCCGGCATCGGATTCGAACTACGCCGACTGCTGCGCAAGAACACGCTGGTCGGGCTGCTTGAGGCCTACACCTACGCCAGCATTATCGGCTCGGGCCCTTGGGTATTTTCCATCGTCGGCATCCTGCTCATCGGTATCTTCAGTGCCAGCTTGGTAATTCCCCATTTTCTCGTCACACAGTTCCAAACCTCGGTTACTTATCTGGTTGCCAGCAGTCTGATTCTCACCGGCCTTGTCCAGCTGGCGTTTACGCGATTCGTCTCGGATCGCCTGTTCGAACAAAAGAGAGATCTCATCCTTCCCAACCTGCATGGCCTCATGCTGATCGTAGTCAGCGTCGCCAGTCTGCTTGGCACACTCGCCCTGTTTTTAATCCTGCCCGGCCAGGGCCTCATCTACCGGCTATTGATGCTAGCTGGCTTTGTCCTCATGTGCGGCGTCTGGGTACTGACTGTACTGCTCTCGGGCATGAAGCGCTTCAAGGCCATCGTCGTCCTGTTCGGACTCTCCTACACCGTCATCGTAATCGGCGCACTCTGGATGGGCGACTACGGTCTTGAAGGACTGCTCGGCGGCTTTGTGCTTGGAAACCTGGCACTACTCGCCGGCATGTGGATCCTGACAGTGCGCGAGTTTGGAGTCTGCCATCCGCTCATCAGCTTCGAATTCGCCGAAACCAAACTGATCTACCCAACGCTGATCGCCATTGGCTTTCTATACAACCTGGCGGTGTGGGTCGATAAGTTCATGTTCTGGTACTTCCCCCCCACCTCGGATGCCATCATCGGCCATCTCCGCGCTTCGCTGATCTACGACTTGCCGGTTTTCCTGTCCTACCTGTCGATCATTCCCGGCATGGCCGTCTTCCTGGTGCGCATCGAGACCGATTTCGTCGAGTACTACGATAAATTCTACGATGCAGTACGGAGCGGCGGCTCACTGGAATACATCGAAAACATGCGCGATGAAATGGTCTACTCGATCCAGCAGGGGCTCAGCGAAATCGCCAAGATCCAGACCTTGGCTGCGCTGGTCACCTTCGTGGCCGGCCCCGCCGTTCTGCACATCCTCGACATTTCGGAACTCTACCTGCCGCTGCTCCATGTCCAGGTGATTGGTGCCGGCCTGCAAGTCGGCCTGATGGCGATCCTCAATGTTTTCTTCTACCTTGATCAACGACGCATCGTGCTGGTGCTCTGTATCGAGTTTTTCGTGCTCAACGTCTTGCTCACGGCCTTCACGATGTGGTTCGGCGCCACCCTTTATGGCTATGGCTTCACCGTTTCCGTCCTGATCACCCTATGCACCGGACTCATCCTGTTGTCACGCCAGTTGAACCGGCTTGAATACGAAACCTTCATGCTGCAATAAGCCAAACCTGCTTGCTATTCACGATTCGGCGCAGCTATGCTGTGCCGATTAAACCATCCGAAAGCAGCAAACGTGTCTGCCCAACCTCTGCACGTCACCACCTTCAACATCCACAAAGGTTTTTCGCAGTTCAACAGGCGGATGATGGTGCATGAATTGCGCGAGCGCCTGCGCCACCTGAACCCGGATATCGTTTTTTTGCAGGAGGTGCAGGGCCTGCACCTCGGCCACGCGGAAAACCACGACAACTGGCCCGATTCGCCACAGCACGAATTTTTGGCAGAGGATGTCTGGGCGTCGTCAGCCTACGGTCGCAACATGATCTACGACCACGGCCACCACGGCAATGCCATCCTGTCGCGCTTTCCCATCCTGCACACCCACAACCAGGATGTCACTCACCTGCAGTTCGAGAAGCGCGGCCTGCTCCACTGCCAGATCGAACTGCCAGGCGGTACGGCAGCCCATTGCGTGTGCGTGCACCTTTCGCTGTTCGGCTATTCGCGCCGCCGTCAGATGGCGGCGCTGGGCGATTATCTCGACCAGATGGCCGACATCGCGTCACCGCTGATCATCGCCGGAGATTTCAACGACTGGAACAACCGTGCCAGCCGCCACCTGATGCAACGCCTTGGCCTGACCGAGGTGTTCAGCAGCAACGGCACGCCCTGCCGCAGCTTTCCCGCCGCCCTGCCGATGTTCCGGCTTGACCGCATCTACGTGCGCGGGTTCAAGGTACAGCACACCGAGGTACACCACGGCTATCCGTGGTCAGCCATTTCCGACCACGCCGCGCTGTCGGCCCACCTGGCGCGGCATGGCCGCTGAATTCCTGCCCGGCAACCGGGTTACGCTGCTCAATTCAGGGTCGCAATATTTCCCGGCGCTATTGGCGGAAATCGAAGCGGCCCAGAGCGAGATCTACCTCGAAAGCTACATCTTCGCCAACGACAGCATCGGTCATGCAGTCGCCAATGCCCTGTGCCGCGCCGCCGCGCGGGGCGTGCAGGTGAATGTCACGGTCGACGGCTTCGGCGGGCGCAATTTCAGCGTCGATTTTCTGCCCCGGCTGAGCGAAGCCGGCGTCCGCGCCATGATCTACCGGCCGGAAATCGGCCGCTTCCACATCCGCCGCCACCGCCTGCGCCGCCTGCACCGCAAGCTGGTCGTAATCGACGGTCGGGTCGCCTTCATTGGCGGCATCAACGTCGTCGACGACGACAACGCACCGGCCGACATGCGCCCGCGCTACGACTACGCCGTGCGTCTGGAAGGGCCGGCGCTGCGCCAGGTGCACCATGCTGCGCGCCGCATGTGGGAAGTCGTCTCCTGGGCCAGCTTCAAGCACCGTTTCCGGCTGACGACACCGGTCACCGCCTTTTGCGAGGAAGCCGGCCATCAGGCCGCCGCCTTTCTCATCCGCGACAACATTCGTCATCGCCACGACATCCTGAATGCCTACCTCGCCGCCATCGCCTCGGCGCAGCGCGAAATCCTGATCGCCAACGCCTATTTCCTGCCCGGCGTCCGCTTCGGCCGCGCGCTGCAAGCCGCTGCCCGGCGCGGCGTCAGGATCACCGTGTTGCTGCAAGGCAAGACCGATCACCCGTTGCTGCGCTTCGCCGCGCAAGCGCTGTACGCGGCGGCACTGGCCAACCAGATCCGCGTTTTCGAATACGAAAAGAGCTTCATGCACGCCAAGGTGGCGGTGGTAGACGGCTACTGGGCAACAGTCGGCTCGTCGAACATCGACCCCTTCAGCCTGCTGATCGCCAAGGAAGCCAACCTCGTCGTGCGCGACCCCGGCTTTGCCGACGAACTGCGGCAAAGCATCAACGAAGCGATTGCCACCGGCGCCCGCGAAATGCTGCCCGCCGAGTTGTCGCAACTGCCCCTCCATTCGAAACTCCTGCGCTGGCTCGCCTACGGCGTCGTGCGCCTGCTCGTCGGCATTGCCGGCTACGGGCCGAAACACTGGCAGGCCGACGAGGAAACGCCGGGCCTTACGGCAGAGTCGCCAGAGGAATAGCCGCCCGGCGCGGAATGGCGGCGAATGACCAGTGCGCATGCGCCCAGGCCCAGACCTCGGCCAGCGGCGCCTTCGCCACTTCGACCGGCACCGCCTGCCCGAGAAAATCCAGCGCCCGCACCAGCGTCGCCCCGGCCTGCCGGCAATCCAGCGCCGTTGCCAGCGTCTGCTTGGAAAGTTTCTCGCCGGCCGCATTGCTCGCCACCGGCAGGTGCGCATAACGCGGCGTGGGATAGCCGAGGCAACGCTGCAGCCAGATCTGGCGCGGCGTGGAAGCCAGCAGATCGGCGCCGCGCACAATGTCGGAAATCGCCTGAAATTCGTCGTCGACCGCAACTGCCAGTTGATAGGCAAACAAACCGTCCGCCCGGCGCAGCACGAAGTCGCCGACATCGCTTTCCAGATGCTGCGTTACCGCGCCCTGCAAGCGGTCAATGAAACTGATTGCCTCGTCGTTAACCCGCAGCCGCCAGGCCCGCGCCGAGCGTCCGGCCGGCAAACCGTTGCGGCAAGTGCCGGGGTAGGCCAGACCGCCATCGATGGCCGGATGGCTGCCCGAATCGGCGATTTCCTTGCGCGAACAGGCGCAGCCATAGGCCAGCCCGGCGTCGATCAACCGCTGCAAGGCCTCGGCATAGGCGTCGAAGCGCGTGCTTTGCCAGAGCACCGGGCCATCCCACTCGAAACCGTAAGCCTCCAGCGTTGCCAGGATGCCTTCCGCCGCACCCGCCACGTTGCGCGGCGTATCGACATCTTCCATACGCAACAACCACTCGCCGCCGTGCGCCCGGGCGTCGAGAAAACTGCCGACCGCCGCCACCAGCGAGCCGAAATGCAACGGCCCGGTCGGCGATGGGGCAAACCTGCCGCGATAAGGCGGCGGGCATTCATTCACGCCTTCAGCCCGCTCAGATCGAGACTGACGTGCAGGCAACCGTCTTCGTTGCTTGTCTTGATCGGCCAGCCACAACCTTCGAAAACGCGCAGCATGGCCTTGTTGTAGGCCAGTATTTCCGCCTCGAAACGGACGATGCCATTTGCCACAGCGATCTTTCCGAGATGCTTCAATATGCGCCCGGCAATGCCGAGGCCGTGGTAGTCCTCCTCGACCAGAAAAGCGACCTCGGCCGCATCTGCCGCAAAGCGGCTATAGCTGCCGGAGGCGATGACGATCTCGCGGCCCTGCTCGACGATGGTCACCAGCAGCGCGACGCGAACGTCGAAATCCATCTCGCGGATGGTCTGATAGTCGTTTGCGGTCAACACCGGTTTGGGGCCAAAAAAGCGGGTGTAGACGGATTCCGGGTCGAGCTTGGCGAAAGCCTCCGCCACCCGCTCGCCGTCATCCGGGCGCAGGGCGCGCACCAGCACCTGCAAGCCGTTGCGCAGGGTTTCGTGTTCGGCGTAATGACGGGCATCGACCATCTTGCTGACTCCTTGTGGGTGGGTGGCAATCCAACGCGAAGTCTAGCAGGCGTGGCCGGGGCAATGACAGGTGGCAGGCATCCGGCGCTAAAATGGCCGCTCCAGCTTTGCAGAGAGACAGCTAACGATGCGCCTACTGGTCGTCGAGGACGATGCCATGATCGGTCACAGCCTGCGCACCGGGTTGCGCCAGGACGGCTACAGCGTCGACTGGGTGCGCGACAGCGCGGCAGCCGAGCTGGCGACCGCCACCACCGATTACGATGCCATCCTGCTCGACCTCGGCCTGCCGGGAAAGGGCGGGCTGGAATTGCTGGCCCATTGGCGCAAGCAGCAAAACCCGGTACCGGTGCTGATCATTACCGCCCGCGACTCGGTCGCCGAACGGATACTCGGCCTCGATACCGGCGCCGACGATTACCTCGTCAAACCTTTCGACCTCGACGAACTCAGCGCCCGTCTGCGCGCCTTGCTGCGCCGTCGCTCCGGCCGCGCCACGCCGGTCATCGAAATCGGCCCGCTGAGCCTCGACCCGGCCAGCCACGAAGTCCGGCTCGACGGCAGCGAAATCAACCTGTCGGCGCGCGAATTCGGCATCCTGCACGCGCTGATGGAAAACCCGGGCGCACCGCTCTCGCGCAGCCAGCTCGAAGACCGGCTCTACGGCTGGCAGGAGGAAATCGGCAGCAATGCCGTCGAAGTCCATATCCACGCGCTGCGCCGCAAACTGGGCAGCGACTGGATCCGCAACGTGCGCGGGGTCGGCTACATGGTGCCGCGCCAGCCATGAACTCCATCCGCCGCAAACTGCTGCTGACGCTGATCGGCGCCATGAGCCTGGTCATGGTCATCGGCGCCTGGGCCACCTACAGCGCCGCCCGTGAAGAGGCCAATGCGATCTTCGATTACCACCTCGAACAGATCGCCCTGTCGCTGCGCAACCAGAACTTTCAGGGCAGCACCGAAGCGTTGGTCGGCGAGGAAAGTTTCGAGTTCGTGATCCGCATCTGGGATCGCAACGGAATCGAAATCTATTACTCCCGCCCCAACCGCGAGCTGCCCGGCGTCGCCCGTCTCGGCTACGCCACCGAACATACCCGCGACGGCGCCTGGCGGGTCTTCGCGCTGCAGTACCGGGGGCTGACCATCGCCGTCGCCCAGCCGCTGAGCGTGCGCGCCCGGCTCGCCGCGCGTGCTGCCCTGCACACGATGATCCCCTTCATCCTTCTGCTGCCGCTGGTCGCCCTGCTGATCTGGCTGGTCGTCAGCCGCGAACTGCGCCCGCTGACCGACCTCGCGCACAGCGTTGCCCGCCGCACACCGGATGCCCTCGACCCGATTGGCGAACAAGGCGTGCCCGCCGAAGCCTGGCCGCTGGTTCACTCCTTGAACGATCTGCTGGCCCGCCTGCAAACGGCGCTGCAAACGCAACGCGACTTCATTGCCGACGCTGCCCACGAACTGCGCACCCCGCTGACGGCACTGCAGTTGCAGGTGCAGTTGCTCGAACGCGCCAGCGACGACAGCGACCGCGCTGCCGCGATGGCCGACCTCAAGCAGGGTCTGGAACGGTCGATCCACGTCGTCCGGCAACTGCTGACCCTGGCCCGCCAGGAACCGGGCACCGGCGAGCCGGCATTTGCCCCGGTGCGCCTCGCCGACCTGGCAACCGCTTCGGTTGCCGCCCACGCCGCCGGCGCCGCCGCCCGCCAAATCGACCTCGGCATCGCCGCCAGCGATCCGGACGCGCAGGTATCGGGCAATGCCGACGCCCTGCGCACCCTGCTCGACAATCTGGTCGGCAATGCCGTGCGCTACACCCCGGCCGGCGGGCGTATCGACGTCAGCTGCGGCAGCAACGACGACCAGGCCTGGCTGGAAGTCAGCGACAACGGGCCGGGCATTCCGGCGGCCGAGCGCGAGCGCGTATTCGACCGCTTTTACCGGCGCAGCGGGCAGGAAACCGCCGGCAGCGGTCTCGGCCTCGCCATCGTCCGCGCCATCGCCGACAAGCACGCGGCCCGCGTCGAACTGACCGACGCCCCGGGCGGCGGATTGCGGGTACGGGTCGAGTTCCGCAAAAACGCCTGAGGCGCTTTCACGCCGCGCCAGGGCGCCTGTTGCGGTCGACCGTCAAAAAAGGGCAAAAATGAAACGCGCGGGCTTAAGTCGCCCTTAAGTTTTGGTCGTGCATTCTTCCGGCATCAGCAAGCATCCGGCTTGCCCTGCAACTGAAACAGGAGGATTGCCATGAAGGCAGATGGACTCAAACTGACCGTGGTTGCCGTTGCCATTGCCGCCGCGCTTGGCGGCGGTTATTCGCTCGGGCATGCCAACAACAGCCCGGCGCCCCCCCAAACCGCAACGGCCACCCAGGCCGCCCAGATAACAACGGCCGTCCCGCTGGCAGCGACGTCGGGGGCACAACTGCCCGACATGAGCGGCATCGTCGCACGCAACGCCGCGTCGGTCGTGAATATCAGCGTTTCCGGCTCGCGCAAGGTCGGCGCCGGGCATCCGAAGATGCCGCAACTCGACCCCGACGACCCGATGCAGGAATTCTTCCGTCGCTACCGTGGACAGCAGCCGCAGGGCGAAGCGCCGGTGCGCGGCCAGGGCTCGGGCTTCATCCTGAGCGCCGACGGCACGATCCTGACCAACGCGCACGTGGTCGAAGACGCCGACGAAGTCACCGTCAAGCTGAACGACAAGCGTGAATTCAAGGCCAAGGTCGTCGGCGCCGACCGCACCACCGACGTCGCCGTACTCAAGATCGACGCCACCGATCTCCCGGCCGTCAGGATCGGCAAGGCCGCCGACACCCGCGTCGGCGAGTGGGTGCTGGCCATCGGCTCGCCTTTCGGCTTCGAAAGCAGTGCCAGCGCCGGCATCGTTTCGGCCCACTCGCGCAACCTGCCGGACGGCAGCTACGTGCCCTTCATCCAGACCGACGTTGCAGTCAACCCCGGCAATTCCGGCGGCCCGCTGTTCAACATGGCCGGCGAGGTGATCGGCATCAATTCGCAGATCTACTCGCGTAGCGGCGGCTACCAGGGGCTTTCGTTCGCCATCCCGATCGAGGTCGCGATGAAGGTGGAACAGCAATTGGTCAGCGGCGGCAAGGTGCAGCGCGGCAAGCTCGGCGTCGCGATCCAGGAAGTCAATCAGTCGCTGGCCGACTCGTTCGGCATGAAGAAGCCGGCGGGCGCCCTCGTCAGTTCGGTCGAGAAGGACAGTCCGGCTGCCCGAGGCGGGCTGGAGCCGGGCGACGTGATCCTCGGCATCAACGGCAAGAGCATCGGCGCATCGGGCGAATTGCCGGCCATCGTTGCCGGCATGGCTCCGGGCGAAACCGCGAAACTGCAGGTCTGGCGCGCCGGGGCCAGCCGTGAAATCGATGTCAAGGTGGGCGTTTTCGCCGACGAAAAGGTGGCCAGCGCCGACGCACCGCAAGCCGCCAAGGGCCGCCTCGGCGTCGTCGTGCGCCCGCTGACCCCGGAAGAGCAGCGACGCAGCGACGGCGGCGGCGTGGTCGTCCAGGACGTTGCGGGTGCCGCCGCCAAGGCCGGCATCAAGGCCGGCGACATCGTGCTGTCGGTGAACGGCGAGCGGATCACCGGCACCGAGCAGTTGCGCGATCTGGTCAGCAAGGCCGGCAAGCGCATCGCCGTTCTCGTCGAGCGCGGCGAGTCGCGCATTTTCATCCCGGTGGAGCTGGGCTGAGCCTGGGCCGACCATAACCAGAACGGGCGCAGCGATGCGCCCGTTTTTCATTGCGGGGCCGGCTTGCCCTGCTTGTCCCACGGCGGCACCGGCTCGAACAGCGCCTCCAGCTCGGCAAGAAAGGCGCTTACCTTGGGCACGCGAACCCGGCTTGGGGTGTAGCAGGCGTACAGATAGCGGCCCACACTGCTGACCGGTTCGTAGTCGTCGAGCACGGGCTGCAGCTTGCCGCGCACCAACTCAGGGCCGCACAGGTAGGTGGGCAGCATGCCCAGGCCGTGGCCGCCGAGGACGGCGTCGAGAATGCAGTCGATGTTGTTGAAATCGAACTTGCTGGCGACCGGAATGCGAAGCTCCTCACCCTGCCTGTCGATCAGTCGCCAGACCTGACCGCCGTCGCCCGGCAGCATGACGAAACATGGGTGGCGGACGAGATCGTGCGGCGTTTCCGGCCTGCCGTGCGCGGCGAAATATGCCGGCGTGCCGCAGATCACGCGTTTCATGTGCACCAGCTTGCGCGCCACGGCATCTTCGGGCGGCGCTTTGGTCAGGCGCAGGGCGAGGTCGATGTTGTCCTCGACCAGATCGACCAGGGCATCGGTCAGCACCAGTTCGCAGCTCAGCTCGGGGTATTTCTCGACGATCAGCGGCAGCAGCGGCGCCACGTACAGGCGCCCGAAGGTGATCGAGGCGCTGATGCGCAACACGCCACGCGGCGCATCGCCCTGGTTGCGCAACGCGACCTCGGCCCCGTGTATTGCCTCCAGCGCCCGTTGCGCGTGCTGGAGAAATATCTCGCCCGACGGCGTCAGGCTCAGCCGGCGCGTCGAGCGCTCGAACAGGCGCACGCCGAACTCCCGTTCGAGTTCGCCGACCTGCTTGCTGATCTGCGCCCGTGTACAATCCAGACGCCGCGCGGCAGCGGCCATGCTGCCCGCCTCGACGACCTTGACGAAACTTTCCCAACTGCCGAGCCAAGCCATGTTGTCAACCATTCATTGACATAATGGCAATGATTATCGGCTATTTGCGAAACGCTTTGTTGACTATAGTTCGCAAACGCTGCCCCTGAAACCTCTCTGCCACCGACAAGCATTCATGTTTCGCTCCCTGAACCGTCCCGATGTCCTGCTCGTTACCCTGGCTGCCGCCGGCATCCTGATGGTGACGATGGGCGCCCGGCAGTCGCTGGGCTTGTTCATCGCCCCGATTGGCGCATCGACCGGACTCAGCATCGCCACCATCAGCCTGGCGCTGGCCATCGGCCAATTCACCTGGGGCGCCATCCAGCCGGTGGCCGGTGCCATCGCCGACCGGTTCGGACCGCGTGCGGTACTGGTCGGCGGCCTCGTGGTTCTGGCCTTCGGCAGCGCCATCACGCCCTTCATGGGCTCCGGCTTCGGGCTGATCGTTTCGCTTGGCCTGCTGTCGGCAATGGGTTCGGGCGCCGGCAGTTTTTCCGTGCTGATCGGCGCCGCCGCCCAGCGCCTGCCCATCGAAGCGCGCGGCTCGGCTTCCGGCGTCATCAACGCCGGCGGCTCGTTCGGCCAGTTCGTCTTCGCCCCCATCCTGCAAAAGCTGATCCAGAGCGTCGGCTGGATGGGTGCCATGTGGTCGATGGCGCTGATGACGCTGGCCGCGCTGCCGCTGGTGGGCAAACTGGCGGGCGCGGCAGAAGCCCCGGTCAAGCATGCCCAGCACGACGGCGGGCTGCGCCAGGCCATCACCACCGCGCTGAAGGATCGCAGCTACCTGTTGCTGCACGCCGGCTTTTTCACCTGCGGTTTCCACATCGCCTTCCTGGTCACCCACCTGCCAGGCGAAGTGAATCTGTGCGGGCTGCCGCCGTCGGTGGCGAGCTGGTCGCTGGCCATCATCGGCCTGGCCAACATTTTCGGCAGCCTCTACGCCGGCTCCTGCGTCTCCCGCTATCGCAGCAAATATGTGCTGGCCGCGATGTACGGTTCGCGCGCGCTGCTGATCGCCCTCTACCTCGCGATGCCGCGTACCGAGCTGACCTTCTACCTGTTCGCCGCCGGGCTTGGCTTTACCTGGCTGGCGACGGTGCCGCCGACGGCCGCCATCGTCGGCAAGCTGTTCGGCATCCGCTACCTCGCCACGCTGTTCGGGCTGACCTTGCTGTCGCACCAGATCGGCGGCTTTCTCGGCGCTTATCTTGGCGGTCTGGCGATCACCCGCTTCGGCGACTTCGGCTGGATGTGGTACGCCGACATGGCGCTCGCCGCGCTGGCCGCCCTTTTGAACCTGCCGATACGCGAAGCGCCGGTCGCCAAAGCGCTGGCGCCGGCATGACCGACCCCATTTCTTTCAGACAGAACGACACGCCATGAGCAAACTTCGCCCGGAAATTTCAATCGCCACGCTCAACGCGCAGGGCGGCGAATATCTGCCCGGTTATCTCGGGATCGAGATGACCGACCTGGCCCCGAATTCGCTGCGCAGCCGGATGCCGGTCAAAAAGCTGCATTTCGCCCCCAACGATTTTCTGCACGCAGCCAGCATCGTGGCGCTGGCCGACACCACCTGCGGCTACGCGACGATTGCCCACCTGCCGGAAGGGGCGCAGTCCTTCACCACCATCGAGCTGAAAAGCAACCATCTCGGCACGATTCGCGAGGGCAGTTGCGCCTGCGTCGCCACCGCCCAGCACCTCGGGCGCACCACCCAGGTCTGGGATGCGGTGGTCAGCGACGAAGCCAGCGGCCGCCAGCTCGCGCTGTTCCGCTGCACGCAGATGATCCTGTGGCCGAAAAGCGCCTCGTGAGCGACCAGCGCGCGCGCATCAAGGTACTCGGCGCCGGGATATTCAGCCTGATCCTGGTGCTCGGCGTCGCCCGTTTTTCTTACACACCATTGCTGCCGCTGATGCAGCAACAGGCCGGGCTGGGCATTGCCGAAGCCGGCTGGCTGGCGGCGATCAACTACGCCGGCTACCTGAGCGGCGCGCTGATCGCCTCGCTGATCAGCGACCTGGTGCTGAAGGATCGCCTCTACCGCATCGGCATGGTGGTCGCCATCCTCAGCACCGCCGTGATGGGATTGACCACCGACGTGACGGTCTGGGCGCTGTCGCGCTTCGTCGCCGGCTTGTCCAGCGCCGCCGGCATGCTGCTCGGCACCGGGCTGATCCTCAACTGGCTGATTCGCCACCATCATCGCAGCGAGCTGGGCATCCACTTCGCCGGCATCGGCCTCGGCATCGCCGGCTGCGCCGCCGCCGTCGCCATAATGAGCCAATGGCTGGACTGGCAGCAGCAATGGTATGCCTTCACCGCCATCGGCTGCTTGCTGGCGATCCCCGCCCTGCGCTGGCTACCGCCGCCGGACACCAGCGGCGTCACGAAATCCGGCCAGAAGCTGGAGGACAACCCGCCGAGCCCGCTCTTCATGCGCCTGTTCATGGCCGCCTATTTCTGCGCCGGGGTCGGCTACGTGGTCAGCGCCACCTTCATCGTCGCCATCGTCGAGCATCTGCCGGGCCTGGCCGGGCACGGCAATCTGGTTTTTCTCGCCATCGGCATCGGCGCCGCGCCGGCCTGTATCAACTGGGATTTCATCGCCCGCCGCATCGGCGACCTGAATGCGCTGATCGCCGCCGCCGTGCTGCAGATCATCGGCATACTTCTGCCGGTGCTGGTCGGTGGTCTGAGCGCAGCGATCTTCGGCGCGCTGCTCTTCGGCGGCACCTTCATCGGCATGGTCAGTCTGGTGCTGACGATGGCCGGCCGTTACTACCCGACGCGCCCGGCCAAGATGATGGGCAAGATGACGCTTTCCTATGGCGCCGCGCAGATTCTCGCCCCGGCACTTACCGGCTGGCTGGCTACCCGCTTCGGCAGCTACGAAGCCGGGCTGTACCTGGCCGCTGGCGTGATGGTAGTCGGCACGGTGCTGCTGCTGATCCTGAAAGGGGTCGAGAAACGCGATGCGATTGCCGCCGGCAAGCCGCAACAGACCTGCCCGCAACCCTGAATTGCCGAGCGCTGCGTTGGCCGGCCCAAGTCTATTTCCGGCACGCCGGTATATCGTTCGATATCGGCCTATACTGAATTGGTGCCGCCAATTGCGGTGCATTCAAGGAGTACGACATGGGCAAGACTACCAAGAGCAACAAGGAAGCGAAGAAACAGGCGGCTTTGACGCCGAAGGAAAAGAAATCGGCCAAGCAGGCCAAGAAACACGCCTCGGATATCGTTCCGCTCATCCACCGCTGAACCCAGGCAGCGACCCCGCTTTCCCCTGGCGGGTCGGCCTGCCGGCATTTGGCTGGCGGCACACTTTGAAATTTGGCCTTTATTGGCGGTCGACCGCAACAGGCCCGATTTCCAACCCGTTTGATAAGCTTCGGTCGTGACCAAACCGAAGCTCTCCGAACTCTTTGCCCAACGGCAATTCATTCTTTTCTGGCTGGCCCGCCTGGCCGGCATGCTGGCGCAGCAGATGCTCATGGTCGCCGTCGCCTGGCAGATGTACGACATCACCGGCAGCGCCTGGGATCTCGGGCTGGTCGGCCTGTTCCAGTTCGTGCCGGCGCTGCTGCTGACGCTGCCGGCCGGCCATCTTGTCGACCGCTGGCGGCGCGGGCGGATTTTTGCCGTCTGCCTGCTGGCACAAGGCATCGTCGCGCTGGTGCTGGTGGTGGCGACGCAGGGCCAGTTCGTTTCGCGCGAATTGATCCTCGGCCTGTCCATCGCTCTCGGCGCCTGTCGCGCCTTCCAGATGCCAACCCAGCAGGCGCTGGTGCCGATGCTGGTGCCGACCCGTTTGCTCGAACGCGCCGTGACCCTCAGCGCCAGCGGCATGCAGGCCGCCATCATCTGCGGCCCGGCACTCGGCGGCATCCTCTACGTGTTCGGCGCCGGCTGGGTCTATGGCACCGGCACCGCCCTGTTGCTGCTCGCCTTTATGCTGATGCTGCCAGTGCACGAACGACACCAGCCGGCCCGGGAAAAGACCACACTCAACAGCATGCTGGCCGGTGTCCGTTACGTGTGGAGCAACAAGCTGCTGCTCGGCGCCACCTCGCTCGACCTCTTCGCCGTTCTGCTCGGCGGCGCTACCGCGCTGCTGCCGATCTTCGCCCGCGACATCCTCGATACCGGCCCGCAAGGCCTCGGCCTGCTACGCGCCGCCCCGGCTGCGGGCGCGCTGGCAATGTCGCTGATCCTGTTGCGCTGGCCGATCCAGCGCAAGGTCGGCGCCTGGCTGATGGGTTCGGTCGCCGTGTTCGGTCTGGCTACCGTGGTTTTCGGGGTCTCAACTCATTTCGGCCTGTCGCTGCTCGCCCTCGCCGTCACCGGCGCCTTCGACCAGATCAGCGTCGTCATGCGCATGACGCTCGTTCAGCTGGAAACGCCCAATGAGATTCGCGGCCGCGTCTCGGCCGTCAACTCAATCTTCATCGGCGCCTCCAACCAGCTTGGCGAGTTCGAATCGGGTGCCACCGCCGCACTGTTCGGGCCGGTCGGCTCGGTGGTCATAGGCGGCGTCGGCACCCTGCTCGTTGCCGCCACCTGGATACGCCTGTTTCCGGCGCTGGCTCGGCGCGACCGCATGCTCGGCTAGTCTCCCGCGTAGCGCACAACCCTCCGGAAACACGTCGCCACCCGCCGTTTACCGCGTCAATATGGTCGATTTCGACGGAATCTGCAGTTTGGTTTATAGTTCAGGCCCTTTTATTGAAATATCTGCGATGATTTTCTTCGATCTTTTCTCCCACGACCCCGACCTCAAGCCAATTGCGGCTGGACAACCCCTTTTTACCGAAGGTGAAGAAGGACATCTGATGTTCGTTCTGATCAAGGGAACTGCCGAGGTCATCGTCAAGAACAAGGTGGTCGAAACCCTGGAACACGGCAGCATCGTCGGCGAGGTCGGCATGGTGCTGCCCGGCCCGCGCTCCGCCACCGTCATCGCCAAGACCGATTGCGATTTCGTTGCCGTAGACGAAAAGCGCTTCCAGTTTCTGGTTCAGCAAACCCCCTTCTTTGCCACCCAGGTTCTGCGGGTGCTGGCCGAACGTCTGAAAAAAACCGATCAGATGATCGGCGAGGTGTAACCCCCACCCAAAGTCGGCGTTCGGGCATCCACAAGGCTCGACGCCACAGCCCCCCACGGCGAAAAGTTGCCGGCTTTCGCTCACGCCACCGACTGCCCCCTTCTGCCAAACCGCTGCCAACATGCCGCCTGGCAGCATTTCGGCAGCGCCGGGCATTATGCAAGCAATTGATTTATCTATAATTAATCATCTGCTTATACTGGCACGCAAATTGTCTGCGTTTCCCCAAAACGACAGGGGAGAAGCATGTTCAAGCATCCTTGGCGCCGCCTGGGCGCCGCGATATTCTGGCTGTCCTTCACGCTAGCCGGTCACGCCATGCCAGGCGCAGCGGCACCCGCCGGAACAACGACCGACCACAGTACGCTGAAGGCGCTGCAAGGCCCCTTCAATAGCGGGCCGGAAGTCACCAAAGCCTGCCTGAGCTGCCACAACATGGCCGGCCACCAGGTGATGAAGAGCATCCACTGGCAATGGGAAGCAACCAGCCCGACGACCGGCAAGACGCTGGGCAAGAAGTGGGCCGCCAACAATTTCTGCGGCTCGGTGCTCTCCAACGAGGCGCGCTGTACCAGTTGTCACGCCGGCTATGGCTGGACGGACAAGAATTTCGACTTCACCAATCAGGACAACGTCGACTGCCTTGCCTGCCACGACACCACCGGCACCTACAAGAAATTCGGCACCGACGCCGGCCACCCGCTGTATGCGGATCGCGAATTCGAGCCGATGGAAGGGCCGCCGGGCAAAAAGCTCTTCAAGGCACCCGACCTGACCAAGATTGCCCAGAACGTCGGCAAGCCGGGGCGCGCCAACTGCGGCGCCTGCCACTTCAGCGGCGGCGGCGGCGATGCGGTCAAACATGGCGACCTCGATTCCTCGCTGAAAAACCCCTCGCGCGAACTCGATGTGCACATGGCCAAGGATGGCGCCAACCTGGTCTGCGCCGACTGCCACACCTTCAACGACCACCAGCCCTCGGGTAGCCGCTATGCGGCGACGGCCAAGGACAAACACGGTTTCGACCTGCCCAAGGACGACCACAACCGCGCCACCTGCGAATCCTGCCACGGCTTCACGCCGCACAAGGAAGCGAAAATCAACAACCACACCGCCAAGGTGGCCTGCCAGACCTGCCACATTCCCGAATTCGCCCGGGGCGGCATCGCCACCAAAATGCTGTGGGACTGGTCGACTGCCGGCAAGATGGGGCCGGACGGCAAGCCGCTGTTCGTCAAGGATGAACATGGCCATTTGAAATACTCGGCCGCGAAAGGCGATTTCAAATATGGCGAAAACGTCCGCCCCGAGTACAAGTGGTACAACGGCGTGGTGCAGCAAGTCACCATCACCGACAAGCTGGACGGCCTGATTGACGACAAAGGCATCCTCGAACTGAATCGCGTCGAGGGCTCGGCCAGCGATCCGAACGCGCGCATCTGGCCGTTCAAGGTAATGCACGGCAAACAACCCTACGACCCGGTCAACAACACCCTGGTGGTGAACCACGTCTATGGCGACGACGATACCTCGCTGTGGAAAAATTACGACTACGCCAAATCCATCGCGGCCGGCATGGAATACGCCGGGCTGCCCTACAGCGGCAAGTTCGATTTCATCGAAACGCGGATGAACTGGTTCATCACCCACATGGTCGCCCCCAAGGACAAGGCCGTGCCCTGCCAGGAATGCCACACCCGCGCCGAGGACGGCCGGCTGGCGGCGATTACCGACATCTACCTGCCCGGTCGCGACAGCAAAGGCTGGGTCGATCTGCTGGGCGGCCTGATGATTGCCGGCGCCATCGGCGGCGGGCTGCTGCACGGCACCATCCGCATACTCAGCCGGCGCAAGGAGAAAGCAAAATGAGCGAGCGTATCTACATCTACAAGCGTTATGAGCGTTTCTGGCACTGGTCGCAGGCGTTGCTCATCATCATCATGATGATTACCGGCTTCGAGGTTCATGGCAGCTACACGCTGCTCGGCTTCAGGAAGGCGGTGCAAATGCACAACCTGGCCGCCTGGGCGCTGCTGACACTGTGGGCCTTCACCATCTTCTGGCAATTCACCACCGGCGAATGGCGGCAATACCTGCCCTCGCTGAAGAATGTCGGCGCCATGGTCAAGTACTACACCGTCGGCATCTTCACCAATGCGCCCCACCCGTTCAAGAAAACCGCGATGCAGAAGCACAACCCCTTGCAGCGCCTCGCCTACCTCTCCCTGCTCGCCTTCATTTCGCCGCTGCTCTGGGGAACCGGCATTCTCTACCTGTTCTACGGCGACTGGGGCCGCCTCGGTCTCGACCGCTTTCTGACGCTGGAATGGGTCGCCACGCTGCATGTGCTCGGCGCCTACATGATGACCGCCTTCTTCTTCATCCACGTCTATCTGACGACCACCGGCCACACCGTCTTCGCCCATATCAAAGCCATGATTACCGGCTGGGAAGAGGCCGAGGAACACCACTGAGAGCGGGCACACCGACTTGCGTGACTTTCGGCGGGGCTTGCCCCGCCATTTTTTTCGCCACGCCGCTCAGTCAAGCGCTTTCAGGCGCCGGTACAGCGTGCGCTCGGAGATCCCCAGGCGCCGCGCCAGCACCTTGCGGCTGCCGGCAAACCCCTGCGCCAGATCGCGCAGCTCGGTTGCGGTCAACGGCGGTTTTTCATCGATTTTCGAATCGTTCCAGGCGCTCTCGTCGAGTTGGCTGCCCTGCAGGTGACGCGGCTCGATTTCATCGCCGTCGCAAAGCAGGCAAGCCCGCTCCAGCAGGTTGCGCAGCTCGCGTACGTTGCCCGGAAAAACGTAGTCTCGCAGCCAGTCGATGGCGACCGGCGACAAGCGCAGCGTGCGCCCGCCCGCCACGCGTGCCAGCAAGGCCTCGGCCAGCGGCACGATGTCCTCGCGGCGATGGCGCAACGGCGGCAGGCGGATGGGGAAAATATTGAGACGAAAGAACAGATCCTGACGAAAACGTCCATCGGCAACCATCTCGCCGAGCGGTCGGTGGGTTGCCGAAATCACCCGGATATCCGCCTGCCGCAACTCCGCCGAACCGACCCGGCGAAAGGTGCCGGTTTCCAGCAAACGTAACAATTTGACCTGGATGCCTAGCGGAATGTCGCCCACCTCGTCGAGAAACAAGGTGCCGCCGGCCGCCGCCTCGACCAGGCCGACCTTGCGCGCCACCGCTCCGGTAAACGCCCCGCGTTCGTGGCCGAACAGTTCGCTCTCGAACAGCGTTTCTGCCAGCCCCGAGCAGTCGACCGCGACAAACGGCCCGGCGGCCCGCCGGCTCAAACGGTGAATCGCGTTGGCCACGAGTTCCTTGCCGGTGCCCGATTCGCCCTGGAGCAGCACCGCCGTCTCCGACGGCGCCGCCCGCGCGACCATTTCCATCATCGACAGAAAAGCCGGCGAACGCCCGATCAAGCCCTGAATACGCTCCTCGCTACGCGGCACCGGCAATGGCTCCAGCTTTTCCACGAAATAGACCACTTCCCCGCCGGCATCGCGAATCGGCGTCAATTCGATACTTTCAAGGCGCTCGCCAAGCTGCGTATGGTGCAGATGAACCACCCGCTCACGCTGGCCCGAATGCAGGCTGCGTTGCAGCGGACACGACTCCCCCGCCTGATCGCAAGGCACCTGATAATGGTGCGACACCTCGTAACACGTGCGCCCGATCAGGGTCGCGCCGGCCGGCCCGACCCACTTGGCGCGGTAAGCCTCGTTCGCCGCCAGAATGCGATAGTCGCGGTCGCACAAAATATGCGGTTCGCTCAAGGCTTCGAGAAAAGACACCAGCTCGGCCGGTGGATTTACGTGGTCTGGCATGTCATGTCTCCTCTTTCACTGCACTGCCATCTACCGCCAACCATACTGCCACTGCCAGCGGATTTGGCGTAAAGCTGCCAAATTCGGCCTGCATACAGCCAGTTGGTGCTTTATTAATCAGCCAATTACTGAATATACCGCGATTCTGCCACTTGGCACGCAACTTGATAAGCAAACACTGATATACAATCTCCGGGGAGGGTTGTGGAATTCACCCGCCTATGCTCCCCGGCCACGACAAACTGTCTGCCACGCCATTAGAGAAGGAAATTTCATGTCTGAATGTCTTTGCCAGGGGGCGTCCTTCAATGCCTGCGACAACCCCGCTCGCCGCCAATGGCTGACGATGGCCACCGTCGGCGTTGGCGGGGCGCTCGGCGCCATCGCCATCACCCCCTTCGTCGCCAGCCTGATGCCATCCGAGCGCGCCCAGGCCGCTGGCGCGCCGATTGAGGTCGACATCGGCAAACTCGCCCCCGGCGAGATGATGATCGCCGAATGGCGCGGCAAGCCGGTGTGGATTCTCAACCGTACACCGGCCATGCTGGCCGCGCTAAAGAAGGCTGAGCCGATGCTCGCCGATCCGGCCTCCGAAGTTCCCCAGCAGCCTGGCTACGCCATCAACGAAACCCGCTCGCGGCGGCCTGAACTGCTGGTCGCCATCGGCATCTGCACGCATCTCGGCTGCTCGCCTTCGCCCGCCTTCACCCCGGGCGACCCAGCCCTTGGCGCCGACTGGCCCGGCGGCTTTCTTTGCCCGTGCCACGGCTCCACCTTCGACTTTGCCGGCCGGGTGTTCAAGAACAAGCCGGCCCCGACCAACCTGGAAGTGCCACCGCACCAGTATCTGAGCGAAAGCCGCCTGATGATCGGCAGCGACGAACTCGCCCCGGCCTGACCCCTCGCCCGGACACCACCCACCTCTGCCTAACCTGGAAGCTCATGCAAATCGCCATCAGCAGTCAAAATCGTAAAACCATCACCGCCCACGCCGGCAAATGCCGCAATTTCTGGGTTTATGACATTGTTCAAGGCCGGGTAAGCGACAAGCGCCTGCTTGTCCTGCCGCTTGAACAAACCTTCCACGCCAACCACCACGACGCTGCCGCCCCCCTGGCCGGGGTCGACGTGCTGATTACCGGCAGCCTCGGCAATGGGCTTTATCGCCGGCTGCAGGAACGTGGTATCCAGAGCATTGTCACAGCCGAGGACGATCCGGACAGCGCGGTCAACGCTTTTCTGGCGGGCAAACTGCCGACTCTTTCAATCGCTCACGACGACACCTGCCATGACCATCACCACTAAGCTGCTCCGCCTCGCGCTGCTTTTGCCCTTGAGCGCACTGGCTGAAAACGGGCAATTGCTGGTCGAAGTGGTCGGCATGCGCGACAGCACCGGCACCGTCCGTGCCGCGCTGTACAACGAGCCGGACAGCTTTCGCAAGGAAGAACGCGCCTTGATGCGGGTCGCCCAACCGGCCAAGGCCGGCAGCGCGACCCTGATCTTCCGCGATGTGCCGCCCGGCCGCTACGCCATCGTGGCCTACCATGACGCAAACGACGACGGCAAACTGAACCTGCGTTTCGGGATGTTTCCTGTCGAGGGCTATGCCTTGTCCAACAACCCCAAGGTCGTCGGCCCGCCGCGCTTTTCCGACAGCGCTTTCGATTTCACCGGCAAGGAAACTGCGCCGCTGCCACTGAACCTGGCTTACTGATCTCAAGCTCGCCACAAACCGCGCCTCGCGTGCGCTCCGCATCGCCAACGACAACAAGGAACCTGCAACCATGCCCCATCCCTTCCGCCAAATTCTCTGCGCCGCCGCCCTCGTGACCGGCAGCCTGACAACCGCCCTGGCCGCCGACGCCCCCAAAGATCCGGCACGGCAAACCAGTTGGGGGCTTTACGTCGATTCCCGCGAAGCCTATCAAATGAAAACCGGCCCCAAGGGCAACGAAATTCTGCTGATCGACGTGCGCGACCCCGTCGAGATCATGTTTACCGGCTTTGCCGACACGGTCGACCTCAACATTCCCTACATGACCGCCAATCGCCACAAGTGGAACGACAAGAAGAACGTTTACGCGATGGAAGTCAATCCGGCTTTCGAGGCGCAAGTCGCCAAGGCGCTGAGCGAGCGCAAACTCACCAAGGATGCGCCGGTTGTCCTGATGTGCCGTTCGGGCGGCGAGCGCGGTGCGCCCAGCGCCAAGATGCTTGAAGGCAAGGGCTACAGCCAGGTCTATGTCGTCACCGACGGTTTTGAAGGCGACACCGTCAAGGAAGGCGACAAGAAAAACTGGCGTCTGGTCAATGGCTGGAAGAATTCGGGCCTGCCCTGGAGCTACACCCTCAACAAGGCAAAGTTCCCGCTGGAGTAAAGCCGCATGTCCGCCCTTGCCGTACTCGGTCTAACCACTCTTGGCAGCGTCGGCGCGATGGCCGGCGCGGCCGGCATTGCCGCCGCGCCGAGCCGCTGGCGGCAGCGCCTGCTGCCGCTGCTTCTCGCCTACGCCGCCGGCAGCATGCTGGCCGCTGCCTTTCTCGGCATGCTGCCGCGCGCCTACCGCGACCTGCCGCCACTGCTCGCCGGCGCCACCGTGCTGGCCGGCTTGGGCGCCATGCTTGCCATCGAACGCTTCAGCCACTGGCACCACTGCCATGCTGCCGATTGCGACGAGCGGCGCAGCCGTGGCCGGCTGATTCTCTACGGCGACGCCTTCCACAATTTCGTCGACGGCATCGTCATTGCCGCCGCCTTCCTGACCGCGCCGGAAGTCGGGCTAGCCGCCACGCTCGCCGTCATCGCGCACGAAGTACCGCAGGAAATGGGCGATTACGCCGTGCTGGTCGACAGCGGCCTCGGTCGCTGGCAGGCGCTGGGCTGGAATCTCGTCTCGGCGCTCAGCACACTGCCCGGCGCGCTGCTCGGCTACTTCCTCCTCGCCGAAGCCAAGGCGCTGATCCCCTACGCCCTGGCGCTCTCCGCTGCCAGCTTCCTGTACATCGCCTTTGGCGATCTGCTGCCGCGCATTCACAGCCAGACGGATGGTCGCCAGCGCCAATGGCAATACCTGATGCTGGTGCTCGGCATGGCCGGCATTGCGCTGATCCGGTTACATCACGGGTGAAACGACTTTTGATTTTTGCCCTTTTTTTCCGGTCGACCGCGACAATGTGCAAGCTCGCCGCCCTGACTCGCCCTACCCCCCAACGCGCCATCGAATCCCGCTGAAAGACCCCATGCCCTGCCTCACCATCAGATCGCCACAGCCATGACCGGCATGTCCTTTCCGCAAACCGGCAAAACGCGCGCCGCCCTGCTGCTCGGCGGCCTGGCGCTGGCTGCCGTTGCTTACCTTGGCCTGCGCGGCGAACGGGTCGAAGTCGCCCGCGTCGAGCGCGGCGAGATGCGCCAGGCTGTGGTCGCCAGCGGCCGCGTGCGCACGCCGCTGCGTATCGAAGTTGCCAGCCAGATCACCGGGCGCATCGCCACCGTTGCCGTGCGCGAAGGTGACACGGTGGCTGCCGGACAGGTACTGCTCCAGTTCGACGCCGCCGAATTACAGGCCGGCGCCGCCCAGGCGCGGGCGACGCTGGCGCAAGCCGAAAGCCGCCTGCGCCAGATCGGCGAGGCTGGTTTGCCGCTGGCCGAACAGAACCTGAAACAGGCCGAAGCCACTGCCCGCCAGGCCGAGCGGCATTTCCAGCGGGTTGGCGAACTGGTGGCCAAGGGCTTTTACAGCCCGGCCCAGCTCGACGATGCCCAGCGCGCCCGCGATGTCGCCGCCAGCCAGTTGCAAACCGCCCGCATCCAGGTTGCCAACAACCGGGGCGACGGCATCGAGGTGAAACTGGCGCGCAGCGCCATCGACCAAGCCCGCGCCGCGCTGGCCGTGGCCGAAGCGCGCCTGACTTACGCCACCCTGCAAGCGCCGGTCGCCGGCCGCGTGCTGACGCGCCACGTCGAACCCGGCGACACGGCGCAGCCGGGCAAAACGCTGCTCACCCTGGCCCCGAGCGGCGAAACCGAACTGACGGCGCAGATCGACGAAAAGAATTTCGGCCTGCTTGCGCTTGGCCAGCAGGCGCAGGTGTCGGCCGATGCCTACCCCGGCGAGCGCTTCGCCGCGCAACTCATCTACATCGCGCCGGCCATCGACGCCCAGCGCGGCTCGGTGGAAATCCGCCTCGGCGTCGCGCAGCCGCCGGCCTACCTGCGCCATGAAATGACCATTTCCATCGACATCGAAACCGGCCACCGCGCCGATGCCCTGAGCATTCCCTGCGACAGCGTGCGCGACGTCGGCAGCGCGCCGTGGGTACAGGCCGTGCGCGACGGGCGCACCGTTCGCCAGCCGGTGAAACTGGGGCTGCGCGGTGCCGGACGCTGCGAAATCGTCGATGGCCTGAGCGAGGGCGACGCCGTATTGCCTGCCGCCGTGCCGCTCCGCGAAGGCCGCCGGGTGGTTGCGGTCAACCGCTGAAAAGGGCCGAAATTGAAATCCTGGCAACGTTTTGAATGGATCGCCGCCATACGTTTTCTGCGCGAGGGGCGGATGCAATCGCTGCTCATCGTCGTCGGCGTCGGCGTCGGCGTCGCGGTCATCGTTTTCATGTCCGCGCTGCTCAGCGGCTTGCAGGCCAATCTGATCAAACGCACGCTGTCGTCGCAGGCGCATATCACGCTACTGCCGCCGGAAGAGATCGCCCGGCCGCAGCAAGCGACCGGCGAAACGGCCTTGCGTCTGCAAAAACAGGCGCAGCGCCTGCGCGCCATCGATCAATGGCAAACCCTGCGCGACCGCCTTGAAACCTGGCCGGAAATCGCCGCCGTCTCGCCAGTTGCCAGCGGGCCGGCGTTTGCCGTGCGCGGCGACGCCAACAAGGCGATCACCGTGCTCGGCATCGAGCCGGAACGCTACAACCGCGTCGTCGCGCTGGCCGAGCGGCTGACCGCCGGCCACTTACGCGTCGGGGCCGGTGAAACCGTGATCGGCATCGAGCTGGCCAAGGATCTCGGCGCCGAGGTCGGCGACAAGCTGCGCCTGACGGCGGCTGATGGCCGCAGCGAAACCCTGACGGTCACCGGCCTGTTCGACCTCGGTAACAAGGGGGTCAATGCCCGCAACGTCTATGTCGGCCTGCGCACAGCGCAGAGCCTGCTTGATCTGGTCGGCGGTGTTTCCAGCATCGACCTTGCGCTGCACGATCTCGACCTCGCCGAAAAGGTGGCCCGGCGCATCGCCGCCGAAACCGGGTTGACCGCCGATTCGTGGATCAAGACCAACGCCCAGTTCGTCACGGCGCTGACCTCGCAGCGCGTATCGAGCAACGTCATCCGCTTCTTCATTGCACTCTCGGTCGCCTTCGGCATCGCCAGCGTGCTGGTCGTCTCGGTCATCCAGCGCAGCAAGGAAATCGGCATCCTGCGGGCCATGGGCGCGACGCAGGCGCAAATGCGGCGCATCTTCCTGTTGCAGGGCGGCATCGTCGGATTTTTCGGCTCGCTGCTCGGCTCGGCGCTGGCCTGGAGCTTTCTGCTGCTCTGGCAACTGCTGGCGCGCAACCCGGACGGCACGCCGATGTTCGTCATCGGCGTCGAACCCGGCCTGGTGGCCATTGCGGCGGCCGGCGCCAGCCTGGTCGGCATCCTGTCGGCCCTGCTGCCGGCCCGCCGCGCCGCAAAACTCGATCCGGTGGTGGCGATCCGTGGCTGAAACCCCGAACAATTCCGTCCTGCACCTGACCGGCATCCGCAAGTCCTACGGCAGCGGCGAGGTGGCCAGCGAAATCCTGCACGGCATCGACTTGCATTTGCAACGTGGCGAGTTCGCCGCCTTGATCGGCCCTTCCGGCTCCGGCAAGAGCACGCTGCTCAATCTCATCGGCCTGCTCGACCGACCCAGCGGCGGCCAGCTCCGCATCGATGGCGAAGATACCGGCCTGCTCGACGATACCGGGCTGACGCGCCTGCGCGGCCAACGCATCGGCTTCGTTTTCCAGCATCACCACCTGATCCCGGCCTTCACCGCCGAAGAAAATGTGGCGATGCCCTTGCTGGTCGCCCGTGGCCGCCCCGATGCCGCGATGTTCGAGCGCGCCGGTCACCTGCTCGATCAAGTCGGGCTGAGCGACCGCAAGCGCTATCTCGCCAACCAGCTTTCCGGCGGCCAGCAGCAGCGCGTTGCCATCGCCCGGGCGCTGGTGATGAACCCATCGCTGGTGCTGGCGGACGAGCCGACCGGCAACCTCGATACGCATTCCGCCGACGAGGTGTTCAAGCTGCTGCGTGAAGTCAATCGCCAGCAGCACACCACCTTCCTGATCGTCACCCACGACCCGCGCCTGGCGGCCCGCTGCGACCGCATCGTCGAACTGGTGGACGGCCACATCGTCGCCGACCGGGCGCATGCGCCGGCTTGAGCACCTGTTGCGGTCGACCCCAAAAAATGGCCCATTTTCATCGTTCCCCCGCACGGCAATGCCTGCCGGATTCCCCTCATTCAACTGCTGCAAGGAAGCTCAAGATGTTCTTCGCCCTCCTTTTCCTGATCCTCACCCTGAGTGGCGCCTATTTTTTCCCCGACGAGTCGTTGGGCGGCATCGCCCTCGCGGCCTTCGCCAGCGTTGTCGTGCTGCGACTGGCGCTACTGGCGTTGCCGAAAAAACGCCAGACCGGCGACCGGCAATAACAGCGCGCCATTCCACAAACCGCTAATCCCGAGAGAAAGTTCATGGAACACACCGCCTCCAGACTGCAATATTTTCCCGTATCGTGGTTCGCCACGGTGATGGGCCTGTCCGGGCTATCGATTGCCTGGAATCGTGCCGAACATTTCTTCAACCCCGGCTTTTGCCTCAGCTCGGTGCTGCTCGGCCTGACCAGCCTGTGGTTCTTCCTGCTGATCGGCATCTACGCGACAAAAATCGCCAAATACCCCGCCGAAGTCAGGGCCGAACTCACGCACCCGGTCAAACAGGCTTTTGCGCCCACCTTCTCCATCAGCCTGCTGCTGCTTTCCATCGCCTACCTCCAGTCGGCGCGGGAATTCTCGTTCTGGCTGTGGGCCATCGGCACGGCAGGCCACCTGGGCTTCACCTTCTACATGCTCTCCTCGTGGATGCATCACACGAAATACGAGATCGCCCACCTCAATCCCGCCTGGTTCATCCCGGTCGTCGGCAACATCCTGATTCCCATTGCCGGCATGCAGCACGGCAGCCCGGATATTTCGTGGTTCTTCTTCAGTCTCGGGCTGTTCTTCTGGCCGATCCTGACCGCCATCATCTTTTACCGGCTGATCTTCCACCCCGCCCTGCCGGAGCGCCTCTTGCCGACCTTGTTCATCTTCATCGCGCCGCCCGCCGTCGGTTTCATCTCCTGGTTCAACCTGACCGGGAACGTCGATGCCTTCGGCCACATCCTGTATTCGGTCGCAGCGGTTTTCACCCTGCTGCTGCTCAGCCAGATCAACCGCTTCCGGCGCATCCCCTTCTTCCTGTCGTGGTGGGCCTATTCCTTCCCGCTGGCGGCGATGACCATCGCCACCTTCCTGATGGCCAAGGCAAGCGGCCAGGGAATGTATCTGTGGATCGGCGGCGCCCTGCTCGCCTTGCTGAGCGCACTGATCGCCATGCTGATCTGGCAGACCGCGCGCGCCGTGCTGCGGCGTGAAATCTGCGTTCCCGGCCACTGAGCGGCCGGACTGAAGACGTCAATCGCCCGGCACCGCGCCGTTTTCCTTGACCGCCTTCAAGGAAAACGACGACTCGATTGAGGTGACACCGTGCATGGCGCGGATGCGCGTGCTGATGAATTCGCCGTACTCGCGCAGGTTGCGGGCAACGGCGCAAAGCAGGAAATCGGTCGCGCCGGAAACGTTGTGGCACCACAGCACCTGCGGAATCTCGACGACCTCTGCCTCGAACGCCTGCTGCAATTTGGGATCGTGACTGCTGAACCGGACATGCACGAAGGCCACGACATCGTAGCCCAGCGCATGCGGGTCTACGATGGCGCGGTAGCCCCGGATCGCGCCTGCCGCCTCAAGCTGCCGCACGCGCCGCCACGTCGGCGCCTCGGCCATGTGAATCGCCTGGGCGAGCGCGGCATTGGTGGCGCGCCCGTCCGCCTGCAACAGCTGCAGCAACTGGCGGTCGCGCGCATCCAGCACCGGCGACGCCATATCTGCGTTATTGGAAAGAATCTTTCTCATATTCATCAATCCCGAAGCAAATCAGCAAGAAAATTTCGCAGAAACTGATGCATTCTACCCACACCTCTCCACCATGCCAGGGCCTATCGCCATGACCGCCGCCACAAACGAATTCGACTTCTCCACCCGCGCCATCCATTCCGCCTACGACAACCGGCCGCATCAGGGGGCATTGAATCCACCCATCTTCTGGTCATCCACCTTCGCCTTCGAATCCGCCGCCCAGGGCGCGGCACGCTTTGCCGGCAGCGAGCCGGGCATGATCTATTCACGGGTGACCAACCCGACGGTACAGATGCTGGAAAACCGTCTCGCCGAACTGGAAGGCGCCGAAGCCGGCCTCGCCTTCGGCTCCGGCATGGGCGCCATCACCTCGCTGGTCTGGACGTTGCTGCGCCCGGGTGACGAGTTGCTGGTCGACCTCACGCTCTACGGCTGCACGCACTCGCTGGTGAATCACCTGCTGCCCCAGTTCGGCATCGTCACCCGCGCCGTCGACTTCACCCAGCCGCAGGCCCTGCGCGAGCAGATCAACGAAAGAACCCGCCTGGTGCTGTTCGAGACGCCAGCCAACCCGAACATGCGCCTGGTGGACATTGCCGCCGTCGCCAGCCTCGTGCACCACCACAGCAATGCGCTGGTCGCCGTCGACAGCACCTACTGCACACCCTACCTGCAACAACCGCTGGCGCTCGGCGCCGACATCGTCATTCACTCGCTGACCAAATACATCAACGGCCACGGCGATGTCATTGCCGGCGCCCTGCTGGGCAAGGCCGAGCTGATGCAGCAGATTCGCATGCAGGGTCTCAAGGAACTCACCGGCGCCTGCCTGTCGCCGATGGACGCCTACCTGGTGCTGCGCGGCATCAAGACCCTGCCCCTGCGCATGGAGCGCCATTGCCAGAGCGCGCAACGGATCGCCACGCTGCTCGCCGAACACCCCGCCGTTGCCGTGGTGCACTACCCCGGCTTGCCATCGCATCCGCAGCATGCGCTGTGCGCGCAGCAGATGAAACTGCCGGGCGCGATGATCGCCTTCGAGCTGAACGGCGGACTGGATGCCGGCATCCGTTTCATCGACGCCCTGAAACTCTTCACCTGCGCCGTCAGCCTGGGCGATGCCGAGAGCCTGGCCCAACACCCGGCGAGCATGACGCACAGCACCTACTCGGAAGAAGAAAAAGCCCGGCACCTGATTTCGGATGGGCTGGTGCGCCTGTCAATCGGTCTCGAAAGCGCCGACGACCTGTGGCACGACTTGCAGCAAGCCCTGAACAGCGCAAGCCGTACGCCCACCCAAGGACAGCCCTTCCTGTTCTGAGCCACCGCCGTACGCCCCCGGACAGTCACTTTTTTGCCGGCGAAGGCGTTGCAGACGGCACTGCGCCCGCCTCCGCCGGGCGTCTCCAGGCTGATCTTTGCTCATGGCGGAAAGTGCTTCGCCATTTGGACCTCACGCTTTGTCGCTGCGTTTGGCCTACCGGTACGCGCAATTCTTGGTGCGCAATTTGCATTCCCATAGGAAACCAAGTTCAAACGGGCGGTTCCTGTCGTGTTTACTTCAATTCAACCCACTTGCCTTGCCACCTCCGGCTCGGCATCGACCTGCGGAAGCGTGCCAGAGGCAGCGAATGCATAACCCCTGCCCGGCTAGCGGCGACGAGGAATGGGTCATCTGGAATGGCGGGCACGGCCTGGTCACCACCGCCGCGCTCGGCCGCGTCGAGGTCGGCGCCAACGGACGCACGGCATGGCTGGACGAACCCTTCGATATGGTCGGGCCATTCAATTTCGACGAACTCGAGACCCACGGCAGAATCAGCTTTGCGGCCTGCATCGTCATGTCCCGCCGGCGTTGGCAAGAAGACCAGGCGGCCTTGAGGCGTGAGTCAATGAACCTGCGCCATGCCGCCCAGGAGCGAATGAACGAGGAATATGCCCGCTTCGCCGGCCGGCAGAACAGACACCACGGCAGGCGCCAACCCCAGGACGAACGGGAGCATCGCGAGGCACTGAATCTGCCGGCAAGCGGCAAGCTGGAGCGACGCCAGGTCAATGCCGCATTCAGACGACTGGCCCAGAAGGCGCACCCCGATGTCGGGGGAAGTCACGAACAGTTTGTACGCATCACGAAGGCACGCGCTGTCCTGCTCGAAACGACTTCGTGACCGCAAGCCGGCGCGAATTTGACCGGATGGCGATACGTGCGTCGGGCCATGCTTGAATCAACAGACAGGTGAATGCACCCATGACTCAGATTATCGATTTTCCCGTTTCGAATAATCAGCGAAACCGTGACTATGATGCGGACATTGACCAAATATTGGCGTCCATCCCACCGAAAAGCCGGGAAAAGCTCAGGTTCGAGCTAATCAAGACAATCGACAGCTACGACACCTATTTCACTCAATGGTCACTGAGTTTTCCTGAAGCCGGCGACGAAACGCTTAAAAAGCAAATCTATGATCTGGCGCATCAGGAGCATGGCCGGAAAATACGCATGCTCAAGGACATCATGGTTCTCAAGGCGAAACTGCTGGTTTCGGAATTCCATAAATCAAGGTAATCCGGATTGACCACGTCCGTTGGGCCAGTTGCGCCATCAAGCTTCCGGAATCAAGTCATAAACCCGGGCAGCGACGGCCACCGGGTTTCAAAGCAAACCAGCCCCTCAGGCGTCTGATGGCGAGGGGAGCGCTCCTGAATGGGGTTTAACAATTGCTTATATTATTGGCTACCGCCCAGACTGCGGCCTCGACCCGCGAGCGAAACTTGAGTTTCTTAAGCAGGTTGCGGATGTGCACCTTGACCGTGCTTTCCATGATGTCGAGTTCGCGGGCGATCAGCTTGTTCGACTTACCGACGGCGAGACATTTCAGGATGGCCGTTTCGCGTTCGGTCAGGTTGGCGGCGTTGCGGCTGTCGACGACGCTTTCCTGACGCAGCGCGGTGGCGAGCAAGCTGGTCAGTTCAGGGCTGATCGCATTCTGGCCTTTCATCACGTTGCCAATCAGGCTCAGCATGTCGGCCGGGTCGTTGTCTTTCAGGATATAGCCGTCGGAGCCGGCGCGAATGGCTGCGATCAGGTCTTCCGGGGCATTCGAGACGGTGAGGATGATGATGCGTGCGTCTATTTCATGGTCGCGCATGGTGCGCAGGGTTTCCAGCCCATTCATGCCCTTCATGTTGAGATCGAGCAGGATCAGGTCGGGGTCGAGTTCGCGGGCGCGCGCGATGCCTTCCTGACCTCCTGCCGCTTCGCCAACCACCGTGTAACCGGGTTCAAGCCCAAGGAGTTGGCAGACGCCACGGCGAAACAGGGGATGATCGTCGATGACCAGAACGCGGGTGATATCGGGCATGGCAGACTTTCAGGCGGTCGGTAGGCAATACTGCTGCGGGCGGAAGACGAGGGTAACCGTACTGCCGATACCCAGTTGCGAGTCGATGCGCAGTGTACCGCCGAGAATGGCCGAACGGTCGTGCATGATGCTGGTGCCGTAGTGATTGGCGGGCGTGCTGGCAGGATCGAAGCCGTGGCCGTTGTCGGCAATGCGTACGCTGACGTCGTGCTCGGCACTGAGCTCGATATCGACCCCGGCGCTGCTTGCGCCGGCATGGCGCTCAATGTTGCTAAGCGCCTCGCGAATGACGCGGATGACGTGCATTTCCTCGTTTCCTGAGAGGGTGATGCCGGCCAAGGCATTTGCCAGACGAACCTGGAAACCGAGCTTTTCGGAAAATTCGGCGATGGTTTCCTCCAGTGCCGCATTGAAGCCACGTTCGTCGATGCGCAGACGGAAGGTGGTAATCAGTTCGCGTAACTCCCGGTAGGCCGAACTCAGGCCGTTCTTCAACTCCTGCGCGATGGCGTAGGCATCCGTTTCCGGGCTGAGATTCTTTTCCAGCCGGGTCACCTGGATCTTCAGGTAGCTGAGCGATTGGGCAATTGAGTCGTGCAGTTCGCGGGCAATGGCCGAACGTTCCTCCAATACGGCGAGGCGGTGCTTTTCTTCAGCCCGGCGCATGTTGGAGAGCGCGTTCGAAACGTGATGACCAACTGTTTCAATAATTCGCGCCTTCTCGCGCGGCAGCGAATCGCCGGCATTGATAAAAAGGGGCATCGTGCCCCGCAGCTTTTCGCTGTCACCAATCGGCAGGAACAACACCTGGGCGACGGAGGAATCGGCGGCGGCAGCCTGCTCGGCAAGCGGCACCCGCGAGCGTTCAAAACAATGCTCGCAGTCGTGTTCGCCACACAGGGCCTGCAATTCCTCCGGCAGCAGATCGCCGATCACCGAATGAGCCGGCAAGTGGCCGTTCTCACTGATGCAGACCATGCTGTGACCAAGCTCCAAGGCTTCCTCGACGTCTTTCAGGATGGCCTGGATCATGTCCAGTTTGAGGTCGCTGGCCGAGAGTTGCTGGCTGGTCCGGTAGAGCAGTTCGAGCGATTGGTTGGTGCGTGTCAGCTCGCGGGTCTTTTCCTCGACCTTATCTTCGAGGTGAGCATACATGTTGGCGATTTCGCCGATCATCGTGTTGAAGGCCAGCCCCATCCTGCCCAACTCATCGTTGGCAACGTGCTGGACGCGCGCAGTAAACGATCCCTGTGACACAGTTTTCGCCGCCTTGAGCAATTCGGCCAGCGGCTGCATCAACTGGCGACGCAACATCCAGGTCGTAACCAGGCTGAGCAGAACGACAATGGCGAGCAGAACAAACTGTGTAGCGCGCAGAAACTTGACTTTGCGTTCGAGGTCTTCCTCGATCAACTGCACAACCTGGTCAATTTGGCCTACAAAGACCGGGATCTCCTTTGCCATTTCATTGAGCGCATCGACGTTACCCTCTGCAGAGGCGCGCGCCAGCGGTCGAATATCCGACTGCCAGTGGTCAACGATGATCCGGCTGGCCTCGTCGAGGGCCACATTGCCGGCAGACTTGGCCTTGATGAAACGATCCAGACTGTTCAGGCGGCGCTCGAACTGTTCGATGGTATCGAACGCCTGACGGCGCTTTTCCGGTTGCTGGACTTCGCTCAAGGTACGGAAACTGAGCATGCGCAGCGAACCGGAAAGATTGATTGCACTGGCCTTGCCGCTGATATTGTCGGCGACTACCGTGGACATCACGATCGAAATGAAGGAAAGCAGTGCGAGCGTGCCCATCGCGAGACCGAGTTGAGCAAGCACGGAATCGCGCAGGGCACGGGAGATCGATTTAAAGAAGCTGGTCATGGTGTATTGCGGCTTACTCCGGCTTGCGTTGTAGGTATTGTCAAATGGCAGAACCCGGCGCAGCGTGTTTTTTCATGGCTTTGATTTTACGTGGAAAAATCAAGTGTGGCCGGTCGAATCATCTACCACTTTGGAGGTAGAGGGCGTTACGGTCGACGCTTCCTGACCCCTATATTTCGCCGGGTTGGCTACCTATGATGGCGCTCAGAAAATTCATAGAGGCCAGTCAAGGTGCAAGCTTCCCGCCGCGCATTTCTCGGTATCCGCCGTAGCGGTAGTGGAGACATTGTGCGCCCCCCCCTGGGCACTGAGGAACGCGGCTTTCCTGGAAAACTGCACGCGTTGCGACGCCTGTATCGATGCCTGTCCGACCCATCTGCTGGTCAAGGGCAGTGGCGGCTTTCCCGAGGCCGACTTCACTCCGGGTCGGGCGCCTGCCGGCTGCACCTTCTGTGGCGACTGCCTGAGCGCCTGCCGCGACGGTGCTTTGGAAAGAATCGACGGGCAGGCTGCCTGGTCCTTGCTGCCGGTTTTCGGCCCGACCTGCCTGGCGACCCAAAATGTCGTCTGCCGCACCTGCGGCGAAGCCTGCGAAGCGCGGGCGATCAGCTTTCCACCCCGCCTCGGCGGTGTATCCCTGCCGCAAATTGACGTTGCTGCCTGCACCGGCTGCGGCGCCTGCCTGGCCGACTGCCCGACGCAGGCGATTGCCATGCTTCCCGATTCCTCACGCTCCATTGTCACGCAAGGTGCCGCATGAAGATTGTCAGTCTGGTTCTGAAATATTTCCCGGCCCGCGCCGCCGACGTCAGGGCGGGGGTGGAAGCCGTTGCCGGCGCTGCCGTCGCCCATGACGACGGCAGCGGGCGAATGATTGTTGTCATCGAGGACGGCGAGGGCTACGCCGTCTCCGACTCGATTATCCAGGTCCATCAGGTGCCCGACATCATGTCGGTCACCCTGGCTTACGAATACAGCGACGAAGCGCTTGCTCTTGAGGAGGTTTGACCATGACCATGAACCGACGTGATTTCCTGAAAACCCAGGCCATTGCGGCCGCTGCCGCCACGGCCGGAATCCCGCTGGCGGCCGATGCCGCCAAGCCGGTTGCCGCCCCGGCCGGCGGAACTGATATCCGCTGGGACAAGGCAGCCTGTCGCTTCTGCGGCACCGGTTGTTCGGTGCTGGTCGGCGTGCAGCAGGGCCGTATCGTCGCTACCCAGGGCGATCCGGATGCGCCGGTCAATCGCGGCCTGAACTGCATCAAGGGCTATTTCCTGTCGAAGATCATGTATGGCGAAGACCGCCTGACCAAGCCGCTGCTGCGCATGAAGGACGGCAAGTACGACAAGAACGGCGACTTCCAGCCGATTACCTGGAAACAGGCTTTCGACGTCATGGAAGAAAAGTGGAAGACGGCGATCAAGGCCGAAGGCGCAAACTCGACCGCGATGTTCGGCTCCGGCCAATGGACTATCTGGGAAGGTTATGCCGCAGCCAAGCTGATGAAGGCCGGCTTCCGCACCAACAATCTCGACCCCAACGCCCGTCACTGCATGGCCTCGGCCGTCACCGGCTTTATGCGCACCTTCGGCATCGACGAGCCAATGGGCTGCTACGACGACATCGAGAATGGCGACGTTTTCGTGTTGTGGGGTTCGAACATGGCCGAGATGCACCCGATCCTGTGGTCGCGCATCACCGACCGCCGCCTGACCCATCCGGGCGCCGAGGTGCATGTGCTTTCCACCTTCGAACACCGCAGCTTCGAGCTGGCCGACAACGGCATGATTTTCGTGCCGCAGACCGACCTCGCCATCCTCAATTACATCTGCAACTACATCATCCAGAACGGCAAGGTAAATCAGGATTTCGTGAACCGGCACGTCAATTTCAAGATGGGCGAAACCGACATCGGCTTCGGCCTGCGTCCGGCGCACGCGCTGGAAAAGGATGCCAAGTTCAACGGCTACCCTGGTGCCGACGGCAAACCGAAGAACAGCCCGAACGATGCACACCCGATCACCTTCGACGAGTTCAAGAAGTTCGTTTCCGAATACACTCTGGAAAAGACTGCCAAGATTTCCGGCGTGCAGCCAGAGCGCCTGAAAAAGCTGGCCGAAGTCTATGCCGACCCGAAGAAGAAAGTCGTCAGCTTCTGGACGATGGGCTTCAACCAGCATACGCGCGGCACTTGGGTCAATAACATGATCTACAACGTGCATCTGCTGGTCGGCAAGATTTCGACGCCGGGTTCCGGCCCCTTCTCGCTGACCGGCCAGCCATCCGCCTGCGGTACGGCGCGCGAAGTAGGCACCTTTGCCCATCGACTGCCGGCCGACATGGTGGTGACCAACCCGGGTCATCGCAAACTCACTGAAGAAATCTGGAAGCTGCCGGAAGGCACCATTCCGGACAAGATTGGCCTGCACGCCGTTGCGCAGAGCCGTGCGCTGAAGGACGGCAAGCTCAAGTGTTACTGGACAAGCACAACCAACAACATGCAGGCCGGGCCAAACATCAATCAGGAAATTTACCCGGGGTGGCGCAATCCAGCTGCCTTTGTGGTGGTCTCCGATTGCTATCCGACGGTCTCGGCGATGGCTGCCGACCTCGTGCTGCCTTCGGCGATGTGGACCGAAAAGGAGGGTGCTTTCGGCAATGCCGAGCGGCGTACCCAGTTCTGGCGGCAGCAGGTCAAGGCACCGGGCGAGGCAAAGTCCGATCTGTGGCAGTACGTCGAGTTCTCGAAGCGTTTCAAGGTCGAGGAAGTCTGGCCCGCCGAATTGATCGCCAAAAAGCCGGAATACAAGGGCAAGACACTGTTCGATGTGCTCTTTAAAAATACCCAGGTAAACAAGTTCCCGCTGGCCGATCTCGAAACTGCCAACGGCCACGCCATCAAGGGCTATACCAACGACGAATCGAAGGAACTCGGCTTCTATTTACAGAAAGGGCTATTCGAGGAGTACGCAGCATTTGGGCGTGGTCACGGGCATGATCTCGCCTACTTCGATCTCTATCACAAGGCACGCGGCCTGCGCTGGCCGGTGGTCGATGGCAAGGAAACACTGTGGCGCTTCCGTGAAGGTTTTGACCCCTACGTCCCCTGGGGCGAGGGCATCCGTTTCTACGGCCACAAGGATGGCAAGGCGGTCATTTTCGCGCTGCCCTATCAGGAACCTCCGGAAAAGCCGGATGCCGATTTCGACCTCTGGTTGTGTACCGGCCGTGTGCTGGAGCATTGGCATACGGGTTCGATGACCCGTCGCGTGCAGGAACTGCATCGCGCCGTGCCGGAAGCCGTCGTCTTCATGCACCCGGACGATGCCAAGAAGCGCGGACTGCAACGCGGCATGAAGGTCAAGGTCGCGTCGCGCCGTGGCGAAATCATGATCCGGGTCGAAACCAAAGGCCGCAACAAGCCCCCGGTCGGTCTCGTCTTCATACCGTTTTTCGACGAAGGCAAACTGGTGAACAAGCTGACTCTCGACGCCACCTGCCCGATTTCGAAGGAAACGGACTTCAAGAAGTGCGCGGTAAAGATCGTCCGTGCCTGAAAAACAGCTGATTTAGCGAGTCGACCGTGACCGACCCTTCAACCGCCAAACCGGCAAGAACACCCGGCACTTCACCCGCTTCGGTGGCGCGCCGGAAATTTCTCAACGGCATTGCAGCCGCAGCCGGGACCGGCTGCCTGCTAACGCTGGGCGCGTTGATGGCGGGCCGGCCGGCGAGTGCGAATCCGGCTCAAGCCTTGCGGCCACCGGGGGCGCTCGCCGAAGACGACTTCCTTTCGGCCTGCGTGCGTTGCGGCCTCTGTGTTCGTGATTGTCCTTATGACACGCTCAAGCTGGCGCCGTTCGGTGGCGCCATCGCCAACGGCACGCCGTACTTCACGGCGCGCCAGGTGGCCTGCGAGATGTGCGATGACATTCCTTGCGTCAAAGCCTGTCCGACGGGTGCGCTGACGCCCAAGCTCAACGATATCCACGAAGCGAAGATGGGACTGGCCGTACTTTCCGACCACGAATCCTGCCTCAACTTCCTCGGCTTGCGTTGCGACGTCTGCTACCGGGTCTGCCCGGTGATCGACAAGGCAATCACGCTGGAAAACGTGCACAACCAGCGTTCCGACCGTCACGCCATGCTACTGCCCACCGTACATTCAGAGCATTGCACCGGTTGCGGCAAGTGCGAGAAATCGTGCGTGCTGCCCGAGGCGGCAATCAAAGTGATGCCGGTGGCACTGGCCCAGGGCAAGCTGCCCGAGCATTACCGCAAGGGCTGGGAAGAAAAGGCCAAACATGGCGGTTCGCTGATCGGCGATCAAGTTGAAATGCCGGTGCGTGGCATGGAAGACAAGGCCTACGGCGACAGTCGTGTAGATGGGCCGGCGGTGGGTGGCCTCAACTCGGGATGGAAGCCATGAGACCGGGGGCTGAGGCAGTACGCGTCAAAGGCTGGTTTGGCGCCCATCGCTGGCTGATTTTGCGTCGTGTCGCCCAGTTGTCCGTACTGGCACTGTTCCTGACCGGGCCGTGGTTCGGTGTCTGGATTGCCAAGGGCAACCTGGCGTCATCGCTGACCCTGGACGTGCTGCCGCTGACCGATCCGTATCTTTTCGTGCAGAGCCTGGCCGCCGGTTTCATGCCAGGCGCCACGGCGCTGATCGGCGCTGCCATCGTCGCCGGCTTCTATGCCTTGTTCGGCGGCCGCCTTTATTGCGCCTGGGTTTGCCCGGTCAACGTGCTGACCGATACCGCCGCCTGGCTACGCCGTCGTCTCGGCCTGAAGTCCGGGCGTGTGCCTGACGCCAATACGCGCTACTGGGTGCTGGCCGGGTCGCTACTGGCGGCGGCACTGACCTCCTCGCTGGTCTGGGAGTGGGTCAATCCGGTGACCGTTGTGCAACGCAGCCTGATCTTCGGCCTGGGTGGCAGCCTCACTGTGGTTATCGCCATTTTTGCCTATGACCTGCTGGTCGCATCGCGCGGCTGGTGTGGTCATCTCTGTCCGATGGGCGCCTTTTACGGCCTGCTCGGACAGAAATCGCTGCTGCGCATTACCGCCGACCGGCGAAGTGCCTGCAATGACTGCATGGACTGTTTCAAGGTCTGTCCAGAACCGCAGGTGATCCGCCCGGCCCTGAAAAAAGCCGGCCAGGACAGCCCGCTGATCCTCGACCGGGATTGCACCAATTGTGGCCGCTGCATCGACGTCTGCGGCCGGAATGTCTTTCACTTTACCCATCGGTTCGACCAAAGGAGCGATTCATGAAAAACCCGAGCCGCCTGTTCCCTGCTGCCTTGCTGGCAGTGTTTCTGGCCTCATCCCTGTTTGTCTCGCCGGCCGTCAGTGCTGCCGCCGACAGCGGCCTAAAGTCACTGCGTGGCGCAGAAATCCAGGCCCCCGACACGGAGTCCGCCGACCCCTTCAAGGGCACCAAGGACAGCGCGCCGATTGAGCGCAACTACCTGCAACAGCCCCCGATCATTCCGCACAAGATCGATGGCTACAACATCACCATGAAGTACAACAAGTGCATGGATTGCCATGCCTGGAGCCGCTACAAGGAAACCGGCGCGACCAAGGTTTCGTTGACCCACTTCAAGACGCGCGAAGGCCAGGAATTGTCGAATATTTCACCGCGCCGATACTTCTGCGTCCAGTGCCACGTGCCGCAAGCCGAAGCGCAACCCTTGGTCGGCAACAAGTTCAAGCCCGCTGAAGGCATCCACTGATCCTGAATCGAGCGGAGAAAAATAATGGAAAACAATACGCAAAAGCCAACTGGCTTCGTCGGACGTCTGCTGGCCTGGGTGAAGAAAACAGGGCCATTCCTGATTCTGGGCCTGTTTCTGGCAGGTGTACTGTTCTGGGGGGCTTTCAATACTGCGATGGAGTACACCAACCGCGAGGCATTCTGCATTGGCTGTCACGAGATGAAGGAGAACGTCTACGCCGAGTACCAGAATACGGTGCACTACTCCAATCGCTCGGGTGTGCGTGCCACTTGTCCGGACTGCCACGTGCCGAAGGAGTGGGGGCCGAAGATGATCCGCAAGATCCAGGCATCCAACGAAGTCCTGCACAAGATTCTGGGCACCATCGACACCCCGGAAAAGTTTGACGCCAAGCGCCTCGAACTTGCCAAGCATGAATGGGAGCGGATGAAGAAGACCGATTCGCGCGAGTGCCGCAATTGCCACAACTTCGAGTATTTCGACTATGGCGTACAGGGTCGCCGTTCTGCCAACATGCACCAGACGGGCCTGGACCAAGGCAAAACGTGTATCGACTGCCACAAGGGTATTGCCCACAAGTTGCCCGAAATCAATCAGTCAATCGGCGAAATCAACACCGAAGGTGCGCAGCCGTCTGATTTTCATCCGCAGGCCCAGAAGAAGGAAGCCGAACCGCCCAAGTAACAGGACCGAGGAAGCCTGCCAGGACTGCTGTTGGAAACTTTTTCAGCTCCTTAGCACTCTTACGCCGCGAGTGCTAAAATATATTCAATGCTGAAGGAGAACACTACGCTATGCCCCATGCCTTGACGCTTCCCATCCCCTCGACCGTCGGTAGTATCGATGCCTATATCCAGGCAGCGAATCGTTACCCGATGCTTTCCGAGAGCGAGGAGCTACGGCTGGCCGAGCGTTTCCACAACGATGGCGATGTGGACGCGGCGCGCCAGTTGGTGCTCTCGCATCTTCGTCTGGTGATTTCCATCGCACGCGGTTATTTGGGCTATGGTCTGCCGCACGCCGACCTGATTCAGGAGGGCAACATCGGCCTGATGAAGGCGGTGAAGCGCTACGACCCGGCACGCGGCGTGCGCTTGGTGTCGTTTGCCATGCACTGGATCAAGGCCGAGATTCACGAGTACATCCTGAAGAACTGGCGTCTGGTCAAGGTGGCTACCACCAAGGCGCAGCGCAAGCTGTTTTTCAACCTGCGCAGTCTCAAGAATGATTACGAAGGCGTCGATACGCTGTCCGGCACGCAGGCGGCCGAAGTGGCTGCCCGCCTTGGCGTCAAGCAGGAAGAAGTGGTCGAGATGGAAACCCGCCTGACTGGCCGCGATCTGGCGCTGGAAGGCAACCCGGACGATGGCGACGAGGCTTTTGCGCCCATCGACTATCTGGCCGACTCGCGTTACGAACCGACCCGGATGCTGGAAAACAAGGCGATTGCCCGCCAGCAGGACGAAGGATTGCAGGAAGCGCTGGCCGCGCTCGACCCGCGTAGCCGCCGCATTGTCGAGGCGCGCTGGCTGCACGATGGCGATGCGGCAACGCTGCACGATCTGGCTGCCGAGTTCGATGTTTCGGCCGAGCGCATTCGCCAGATCGAGGTCAAGGCCTTGCAGAAGATGCGTGGCGCGCTAACCGCCTGAACTTCCGGCGCTGCAAAGCCAAAGGGGAGCGGACAGCTCCCCTTTTTCATTGGTGGAATTCGCTGGCTCCCCCTGGCGCTCGAGGCATGATCGTTTGCGGCGCCGGCCAACGGCGGCAGAGGTTCAAATGCCGGGCAGGATGGCACGCGCAGCGGCACTGCTGGCAGCGGCGACTTCGGCCCGGCTGCTGCCGCGCAGTTCGGCAAGAACATCGGCAATGCGCGGCAATTCTCCCGGCGCATTGCGCCCGCCATTCAGCCATGCGGGGGCAATGTCGGGGGCATCGGTTTCGAGCACGATAACGTCGGCAGGCAATTCGGCGGCCAGCGCGCGGATGCGGGTCGAGCCGGAAAAGGTCATGGCACCGCCGAAACCGAGCTTGAAACCGAGCTTGATGAATTCGTCGGCTTGCTGGCGGCTGCCGTTGAAGGCATGGGCGATGCCGCCGCGCACGCGAATCTGGCGCAGGTACTTGAGTATCCGGTCGACTGCCCGGCGGACGTGCAGCAGTACCGGCAGATCGAATTCGCGGGCCAGTTTGAGTTGTTCGACAAAGAAAAACTCCTGGCGCGCCGGATCGACATCGGCAACATAGCCATCGAGGCCGATTTCGCCGACCGCCACTGGCTGCTCGCCGGTCAGCCAGCTGCGCAGCACGGCGAGGTCTGCTTCTTTTGCCTGCATCGCGTAGAGCGGATGAATGCCGTAGGCGGCAACGCAACCGGGATAGCGCGCGACCACGGTTTTTGCCTTAAAAAAGCCGTCGACCGCAACAGCCGGCACAACAATGCGCCCCACTCCACCCGCCAGCGCCGCCGCAAACACCGCATCGCGATCGGCATCGAATTCGGCCGCATCGAGATGGCAGTGGGTGTCGATCAGCATCGCGCGAAGGGGAAATCCGGCTCCGGACGACGGGCGTCGATCAGGTCGGCAAGTGCGGCGCCCGCGCCGCAGGCCAGCGTCCAGCCCAGGGTGCCATGACCGGTGTTGAGCCACAGATTGCCATAACGCGTGCGGCCGATGCAGGGTATGTTGGAGGGCGTTGCCGGGCGCAGGCCGCACCAGAATTCGGGCTCGCCGGCAAACGTCAGCTTGGGGAAAAGTTGCTGTGTACGCTGCATCAGTGCCTGACAACGCACCGGGTTGAGATCGAGATTGTAGCCGTTGAATTCTGCCGTACCGGCGATGCGCAGACGATTGCCGAGACGCGAAAAGACCAGTTTTTGTTCGTCGTCGGTCAGGCTGACGCTCGGTGCCGCCCCCTCGCCATCCAGTTCCAGCGTCGCCGAATAGCCCTTGGCCGGCACCACCGGCAAGCGAATCCCCAGCGGCCGCAGCAACAGCGGCGAATAACTGCCGAGCGCTACGACGTAGGCATCGGCGGTCAGCAGTTCGCTGCCGCCCGGCCCGCTGACCAGCACACCGGCAATCTGGCTGCCGCCGGGTGCGATGCGGTCGACCGTCAAATCGAGGCGAAAATCGACACCCTGCGCCATCGCCCGCTCGGCCAGCTGGCGGGTGAATTTATGCGCGTCGCCCGACTCGTCCGACGGCGTGTAGTCGCCGCCGACCAGCAGATGACGGGCGTCGGCCAGCGCCGGTTCGATTTCGATGCAGCGCTCGACGCTGACCGTTTCCCGGTCGAGCCCGAAATGGCGCATCGTCTTGGCCGCCTCGATGGCCTGATAAAAAGCGGCCGGCTGGGTGTAGATGTGCAGGATGCCGCGTTCGAGCTGGTCGTAGTCGAGCGCCAGTTCGCGGCGCAGGGTTTGCAGGCAGCCCCGGCTGTACAGCGCAAGCGCGACGATGGCCGCAATGTTGCGCCGGGTGCGCCCGGGCAGGCATTCCTGCAAAAAGCGCATGCCCCACAAGAGTTGTGCGGAGTCGGCCCGCCAGCGCCAGAGCAGCGGGGCATCTTCCTTGCCCAGCCACTTGATGACTTGTGGCAATACATGCGGGTTGGCCCACGGCTCGGCATGCGAAACGGAAATCTGGCCGCCGTTGGCGAAGCTGGTTTCGTTGCCGGCCACTGGCTGCCGGTCGACGACGACGACTTCATGCCCCGCCCGTGCCAGGTACCAGGCACTGGTCGTTCCGACCACCCCGGCGCCAAGAACGAGAACCCTCAAACCTCGCCTCCGCGTTCGCGCACGATGCGCGTGACTTCCGGAATGTGGCGCAAGCCGCGCATGACCGATGCCAGGTGGTTGCGATGGGCAACCTGAATGGTGAAGCGGAGCAGGGTAAACAGGCGCTCGGGGTCGGAATCCATCGCCACATGCTCGATATTCGACCCGGCTTCGGCAATGGCGGCAGCCACCTGCGCCAGCACGCCGCGCGTGTTCTTGACCTCGACCTTGATGCGGATCTCGAACAGCTTGCCTTCTTCCGGCTCCCACTCGACATCGATCCACTTTTGCGGCTCGCTGGAGCGCGACTTGCGAATCGTCGGGCAGTCGTGGGTATGAATGATCAGGCCGCTACCCTTCTTGATCGAGCCGATGATCGGGTCGCCGGGAATCGGCTGGCAACAGCGGGCCAATTGGATGGCCATGCCCTCGGTGCCGTGAATGGCGAGCGTCATGTTGCTCGGCGAATCGGGGGTCATGTCCTCGCGCGCCAGCAGGCGGCGGGCAACGACCGAAGGCAGACGCTTGCCGAGACCGATGTCGGTATACAACTCTTCAATCGACTTCTGGCCGCCGGACTTGACCAGCTGATCCCAGGCATCGGTCGGGATCGAGATCGGCACCACGCCCAGGGTCAGCAGTTCCTGGCGCAACAGGCGCTCGCCGAGGCGGGCCGACTCTTCATTCTGCATGGTGCGCAGGAAATGCCTTATCTTGCTGCGCGCGCGCCCCGTCTTGACGTAATTGAGCCACACCGGGTTCGGGCTGGCCTGCGGCGAGGTGATGATTTCGACCATGTCGCCATTGCGCAGCTCGGTGCGCAGCGGTACCAGATCCTGGTTGATGCGTGCCGCCGAGCAATGGTGGCCGACATCGGTATGCACGTTGTAGGCAAAGTCGACAATGGTCGCGCCGCGCGGCATGGCCATGATCTTGCCCTTGGGTGTGAACACATAGACCTCGTCCGGGAAGAGGTCGATCTTGACGTTCTCGAAGAACTCGGAGGAATCGCCGCTCTGCATTTCAAGCAGCGATTGCAACCACTTGTGCGTCTTGATCTGGAGATCGGCACCGCTCTCCTCGGTATCCTTGTACAGCCAGTGGGATGCAACGCCCTCCTGGGCGACGTAATGCATCTCGGAGGTGCGTATCTGTACCTCGACCGGCGTACCGTAAGGGCCGATCAGCGTCGTGTGCAGCGACTGGTAGCCGTTGGCCTTGGGAATCGCGATGTAGTCCTTGAACTTGCCGGGCACCGGCTTGTATAGCGCATGCAGCGCGCCGAGCGCGAGGTAGCACTTCGGCACACTGTCGACGACCACGCGGAAACCATAGATGTCGAGCACCTGCGAGAACGACAGCTTTTTCTCGCGCATCTTGCGATAAATCGAGTAAAGACTCTTTTCGCGCCCGAAAACGTCGGCATTGAGTCCGGCTGCAGCCAGCTTGCCAATGATGGCATTCTGGATGCGGGTCAACAGTTCGCTGCGGTTGCCGCGCGCCGCCTGGATCGCCTTGGCCAGCACCTCGGCACGATGCGGATGGATCAGGCGGAAAGAGATGTCCTGCAGTTCGCGGTAAAGCTTGTTGAGCCCGAGACGCAGGGCAATCGGTGCGTAAATGTCGAGCGTTTCGATGGCGATGCGGCGGCGCTTGTCGGGGCGCATCGCCGCCATGGTCTGCAGGTTGTGCTGGCGGTCGGCCAGCTTGATCAGCACGACGCGCAAGTCGCGCGCCATCGCCATCAGCATCTTGCGGAAGTTTTCCGCCTGCGCCTCCTGATACGAGGCGAATTCCATCTTGTCCAGCTTGGAGAGGCCGTCGACCAGTTCGGCCACCTCGCGTCCGAAGCGCTCGGCCAGCTCACGCTTGGTGGTGCCGGTGTCTTCCAGCACATCGTGCAGCAAGGCGGCGGCAACGGCGTCGCCGTCCATGCGCCATTCCACCACGGCGCCGGCAACTGCCAGCGGGTGCGTGATGTAGGCTTCGCCCGACATGCGCCGCTGATTCGCATGGGCGCGTGCCGAAAAGGCGTAAGCCGCCTTGATACGTTCTACGTCAGCAGGGGAAAGATATTCGAGACTATCGAGAAAAACCCGGTAGGCGGGTTCTTCAATGGCGGGCGGTTGCTGAGACGGCACTGGCTCCATCTGACTTCACCGCCCCCGCCCTCAGGCCTGACCGCGATTCAGCACTTCCACGCCATACTTGCCGAGCGCCATTTCGCGCAGCGCGATGACGGTCGGCTTGTCGCGGTTGGCTTCGACCATCGGCGTTGCGCCATTGGCGATCTGGCGCGCACGATAGGTGGCGGCCAGGGTCATCTGGAAGCGGTTCGGGATTCTTTTCAGGCAATCGTCAATTGTTACGCGGGCCATGCAATACCTCTAAATCAGATCAATCGGGCAAAAAGCGCGGCATGACGGGCACGCTGCGCATCGAGGTTCAGGCGGGAAGCGCGTACCACGGCACGCAGATCATCCAGAGCCTGTTCCAGACTATCGTTGATAATAACATAGTCGAATTCCCCGACATGGCGCATCTCGTCCTGCGCCGCCGCCAGGCGTCGGGCAATGACGTCGGCGGCATCGGTGCCGCGCCCGGTCAGGCGGCGGGTCAGCTCTTCCATCGACGGCGGCAGGATGAAGACGCCGATTGCCTCGGGAAATATTGCTCGCACCTGTTGCGCCCCTTGCCAGTCGATTTCGAGCAGCACGTCGTTATCGGCGGCGAGTTGATCGGCGATCCACTTTTTCGAGGTGCCGTAGTAGTTGCCATGCACCTCGGCCCACTCGAGAAATTCGCCTGCGGAAATCATGCTTTTGAAGCGGTCGACCGCAACAAAGTGGTATTCGCGACCGTCCTGCTCGCCGGGGCGCGGCGAACGGGTCGTGTAGGAAATGGAGAGCTGCGGCGCCTGCCCGGTAGCGAGCAGCATGCGCACCAGCGTGGTCTTGCCAGCCCCGGAGGGCGCGGCGACAACATAAAGATTTCCAGCCATTGGGGTTTCCATGCCAGCGGCCCCGCCACCCGAAGGCAGCGAGGCCGGCGTCAATCAAAGCGGGGGAATGCGCAGATTCTGCCCCGGGTAAATCTTGTCCGGATCCTTCAACATCGGCTTGTTGGCCTCGAAGATCACCGGGTACTTGTTCGCACTGCCGTAATGCGCGGCGGCGATCTTGGACAGGGTATCGCCCTTGACCACCGTGTAGAAGCGCGGCTCGGCAGCCGGCGCTTCGACCGTCAATTGGTCATCGACGTTGTCGACGCCCTGCACGTTGCCCGCCGCCAGGATGATCTTCTCGCGGTTTTCCTGATCCGGCGTCGATCCGGTGATCGTCACCTGGCCGCTCTTGTAGCTGACCATCAGGTTGCTCCACTTGAGCCCCAGACTGTTGATGCGGTCGTAGATCGCCTGGGCGGCCGCCTGGTTGAGGCGGTTCCTTTCTTCGATGGAAATTTCGGCCGTTTCTTCCTTGTGGCCAAACAACTTTTCACCGGCTTCCTTGATAAAGCTGAACAATCCCATATTCAATCTCCTCAGCGTTGCGCCAGCACCGGACGGTGCAGCTTGAACCTACCCTAGTCGCCTGTTGTTACAGGCTCAAGGCAATCACGGTACGTTGCGCTACTCCAGATTCTGGATCTGCTCGCGCATCTGTTCGATCAGCAGCTTGAGTTCCATCGACGCCTGCGAGACTTCGGTAATCGCCGATTTCGAGCCCAGCGTATTGGCTTCGCGGTTGAGTTCCTGCATCAGGAAATCGAGGCGCTTGCCGCAGGCGCCGCCGTGCTTGAGCACACGCTCGACTTCGTCGAGGTGCGTCGTCAGCCGGCTAAGTTCTTCGGCGACGTCGATGCGCGTCGCGAATACTGCGACTTCCTGCAGCACCCGGTCGTCGTTGGCACCGCCCAGCGCTTCGGTCAGGCGCTGCCGCAGTTTTTCCGTATAGACCGCCTGCGCCTCGGGAATGCGCGGCGCCACGCGCTGCACAATGTCGCGCATGGCGTTGACGCGGTCGACGATGGTGGCGGCCAGTTTTTCGCCTTCGCGGCCACGGCTGGCGGTGAAATCGTCGAGAGCTTCGCGCGCCAGCGCCAGCACCGGCGGGCCGAAGGCGGCGAAATCGATGCTCTGGTCACCGAACATGCCGGGCCAGCGCAAGACTTCGTTCACCGAAAGCGGGCTGGCCGCCGGCATCTGGCGACAAACGCTGTCGTTGAGCGATTGCAGGGCGGTCAGCAGGTCATTGTTGAGTTGCAGTTGATCGCCGCGTGCCGCCGAGGCATTGAACGACAGCCTACACTCCACCTTGCCGCGCGAGAGGCGCGCCGCCAGCAGTTCGCGCAGCGGCATTTCCAGCGCCCGCAGGTCTTCGCTGACGCGAAAGTGGAAATCGAGGTAGCGGGAATTGACGCTTTTGAGTTCGACCTGCAGGGTGCCGCGCTCAATATCGCGCGTCTTCACTGCATATCCGGTCATGCTGCAAATCATTATTGGGTTTCTCCAGCTTTACAGGCCGGACAACACGCCCGACAATGCATTAAGTTTTGCATCATAACCGCGAGATCAATGGCGCAACAAGCCAACCACCCCTTGCCCGCCGGCCTCAAGCTGGAGGAGTACACGATTACGCGTCAGCTTTCGCTGGGCGGGTTTTCGATCGTCTATCTGGCGACCGACGGCGAGGGCAACCGCGTGGCGATCAAGGAATATCTGCCCAACAGCCTGGCACTGCGCGGCGATGGGGAAATCAAGCCGCTGATCACGGCAGATCACCAGAGCGCCTTCCGCTACGGGATGAAATGCTTCTTCGAGGAAGGCCGCGCCCTGGCGCGCCTGTCGCACCCGAACGTGATCCGCGTGCTTAATTTCTTCCGCGCCAACGACACCGTCTACATGGTGATGGAGTACGAGCGCGGCCGCACCTTGCAGGAGTTCATCCAGACGCATCGCGGCGAAGTCACCGAACGCTTCATTCGCGGCGTCTTCACCCGTCTGCTCAACGGCCTGCGCGAAGTGCATTCGCACAAGCTGCTGCATCTCGACATCAAGCCCTCGAATGTCTATCTGCGCGCCGACAACACGCCGGTGCTGATCGACTTCGGTGCCGCGCGCCAGACGCTATCGACCGACCAGCCGATGCTCAAGCCAATGTACACGCCCGGTTTCGCGTCGCCCGAACATTACGGTTCGCGCAAGGATCTTGGGCCGTGGAGCGACATCTACAGCGTCGGCGCATCGATGTACGCCTGCATCGCCGGGGTCGCGCCACAGGCCGCCAACGAACGCTACACGAAGGACACCCTGGTACCGGCGATGATGCGCTGGGAAGGCGAGTATTCGGATCGCCTGCTCGAGATCATCGACTGGTGCCTCAATCTCAACCACTTCTATCGGCCGCAAAGCGTCTTCGCGCTGCAAAAGGCGCTGGTCGAGACGGTGACGCCACCGACACCCAAGGAAAGTCCGAACTGGCTGAACCGCTTTGTCGACAAATACAAGAAAGCGAGCCGATGAGATTTACGATCTACCAGGAAAGCCGCCAGGGAGGGCGCGCCAACAACGAGGATCGAATCAGTTACTGCTACTCCCGCGATGCCCTGCTGATGGTCGTCGCCGACGGCATGGGCGGCCATCATTACGGTGAAGTCGCCTCGCAGATCGCCGTTCAGACACTGGCCGACAACTTCCAGCGCGAAGCCCGGCCAACCCTGGCCGATCCCTTCCGCTTCCTGCAGAAGGGCATGACCAACGCCCATCACGCCATTCTCGATTACGCCGAGCGCCATCGCCTGAACGATACGCCGCGCACCACCTGCGTCGCCTGCATCGTGCAGGACAACATCGCCTACTGGGCGCATGCCGGCGATTCCCGGCTGTTCCTGATGCGCGCCGGCAAGGTGATCGCGCAGACCAAGGATCACTCGCGCATCCGCATCCTGCTTGAAGAAGGGCTCATCTCCGAGGCCCTGGCGGCGACGCATCCGGACCGCAATAAAATCTACAGTTGCCTGGGCAGCCCGACCCCGCCCGAAATTGAATTCTCGCGCAAGACGCCGTTACAGCATGGCGACATCGTGTTGCTATGCACCGATGGCCTGTGGGGAGAGGTTCCCGGCGAAGCGATGGCGACCGCACTGTGGGGCGCCAACATCGTCAATACCGTGCCGGCACTGCTATCGCAGGCCGAAGCCAAGGGTGGCCCGCACGTCGACAACCTCTCGGTGGTTGCGGTGCGCTGGGAAGACAATTACGTCGATCAAGCCAGCAGCATCTCGACGCAGACCATGCGCTTCGACGAAATCGCCACCCATATCGAAGAATTCGGCCGCGACCCGGCGCACAAGAGCGATCTCTCGGAAGACGAGATCGAGCTGGCAATCGAGGAAATCCGCGCCGCCATCGACAAGTTCAACCCCAGAAAACAAGGACAATAAGCATGCGCCCCAGCAATCGCCAGGCCGATCAACTCCGCCAGGTGCGCCTGACCAGCAACTTCACCCGCCATGCCGAAGGCTCGGTGCTGATCGAAATGGGCGACACGCGCGTCCTGTGCACCGCCAGCGTCGAAGAACACCTGCCGCCCTTCCTGCGCGGCAAGGGCCAGGGCTGGGTCACCGCCGAATACGGCATGCTGCCGCGCGCGACGCATACGCGCAGTTCGCGTGAAGCCGCCAAGGGCAAGCAGACCGGTCGCACCCAGGAAATCCAGCGCCTGATCGGCCGCAGCCTGCGCGCCGTGACCGACC
>ERZ1645187.101-NODE-101-length-81991-cov-22.710225_pt1 | contig 81991 bp, 74 predicted proteins | sample MGYA00575352_ERZ1645187 | MGnify/ENA primary metagenome ERZ1645187 (study PRJEB40837, sample SAMN11349314) | freshwater sediment metagenome | isolation source: river sediment | host: Sediment | place: India: Wazaribad , New Delhi | collected 2017-02-21 ... | reverse complement strand
CGGCGGCCCTTGAGGGTGAGCAGTTCAGGGTCGCCCGGGCCGGCGCCGAGGAACACCACCGGGTGGCGATTAGTGTCAGGCTGGAGCATAGCTGTCGTCATCACGCCACCCGGACCCGTTTCTTGCGCACCACCATGGTCGAAAAGTAATGCAGCTCCCGGCCCCGGGCGGCGCGGACGTCGGTGTACACCCGCTCGCCGGGCAGGCCGGAGCGCTCGGTGAGCACCGCCTGGTCAACGAGGCCCAACTCCTCGAGCAGGTCGATGAGGGTGTCGAGCCGGCGGTGCACCTTCATCAGCACCACCGCGTCCAGGCTGGTGAGGATCTGCCGCAGCCGGTCGTCCTCGAAGGCCGCCGGCACCACCGCCAGCACGTCGTCGCCGAGCGCCAGCGGGCTCGACTGGGAGGCGGCGCAGGCGGCCATGGCGGTGATGCCCGGCACCACGGTGACGCGGGTGTCCGGCCGCCGCTCCTTTATCATGGCCAACAGGTAGAAGGCGGTGGAGTAGAGGGTGGCATCGCCGATGGTGGGAAAGGCCACGTCCTCGCCCCGGTCCAGGTGGGTGATCACCCGGTCCGCGGCCGAACCCCAGGCGTCGATCAGCAGTTGGTCCGCCTCGCGGCCGAGGAAGACCTTCTGCATGGGGAAGCAGAGTTCGAGCACCGTGCGGCCGTTGCCCGGGACCACCTGGCTGGCGATCCGCAGGGCGCTGCTGCTGCCGTTGCGGCGGGCCTTGGGCACGGCCCAGACCCGGGCCGCGTCGAGGAGGCGGGCGGCCTTGTAGGTCATCAGTTCCGGGTCGCCGGGGCCGACGCCGACCAGGTAGAGGTGGCCGGACTGCGGAGTGGGATGCTGGCTGCTCATGGTTCGCCTGTGATGAAGGTTATGGGATTGAGCACCCGGTCCGGGCCGCCGGGTTCGTGGCGGGTCACGGCCAGGGTGGCGCTGGTCACGCGGCGGCAGAGCTGCGCGAGCACGCGACGGGCAGTGGTTTCGGTCCTGGCGAGTACCGCGCTGACCACGAGGCGGCCGCCGGGTCGAAGTCGGGGGACGACCGCGGTGAGGATCGCCTCCAGTTGGCCGCCGCTGCCGCCGATGAACACCCGGTCCGGGTCCGGCAGGTTGGCCAGGGCCGCCGGCGCCTCGCCGTCGACCAGGTGGATGGTGTAGGCGCCGTAGGTGCGGATGTTGGCGCGGATGTTGGCCTGCTCCGCGGGGTGGCGTTCCACCGTGTACACCGAGAGTTCCGGGCAGAACCGGGCCGCCTCCAGGCTGACGCTGCCCGAGCCGCCGCCGATGTCCCAGAACACGCCGGTCGCGGGCAGGCGCAGCCGGTGCAGCGCCGCGGCGCGCACCTCGTCCTTGGTGATCAGGCCGCGCGAGTGGCGGATCTCGTCCTCGCCGAGGCCGAAACGGCAGACCTCGGGCCGGGCGGGCTGCTCGACCAGCACCAGGTTGAGCGGGCCGAAGTGCCGGCCGCTGATTGCCTCCAGACTGCCGGTGGTGAGCCGTTCGTCGACCAGGCCGAGGTTCTCGGCCACGCGCACACGGATGGCGGTGATGCGTTCCCGGTCGTCGCAGGCGCGCAGGGCCGCGAGCAGGTCGGCCGCGACCCGGTCCGGGCTGCTCTGGTGGTCGGTGAGCAGCAGCGTCCGCGGGTAGGGCAGCACCCGGCCGGGGAGGGTGTCGGCCGGGCGGCCGTGCACACTGACCAGGCGCAGGTCGTCCCAGGGCAGGCCGAAGCGGGCGCAGGCCAACTGCATACTCGACAGGGCCGGATGGATGCGAACCCGCTCCGCGCCGAAGCGGTCGACGAGGCTGCGGCCGATGCCGAAAAAGAGCGGGTCGCCGCTGGCGAGCACGGCCGCGTCACCCTGGTCGAGGGCCGCGTTCAACTGCTCGAACAGGGCATCCAGGGGCGTGATCGGGATCGGCCGGGCCGTGCAGCCGGCGACCAGGGGGGCGTGGCGGCGGCTCACGGCCACGACCGCGCAGCCCTCGACCAGCCGGCGCTGTTCGTCGCCAAGTGCCGGTCCGCTGACGCCGATCAGTTCAATCTGCGACACGGCAGACCACCCCCTCTTCCGCGGTCACCAGGTAGACCGTCACCGGCAGGCCGGACCACGCCTCGGCCTGGATCCGGGCACGGGCGCAGACCGCGCTGACCAGATCGTCCCGACCCGCGGCCCGCAGCCGCTCGTGGATCTCGCGGGCGGTGTTGGCCTCGGCCAGCGCGGCCGCAACGCCAGCGTCCAGGCCGAGTTCGGCCAGCAGGGCCGCGGCCTGGCGCACCTCCAGGGCGCCGTTGCGCACATGGGTCTGGGGCACGGCCAGAGCCGCCTTGACCAGCTTGGCCCACATCCCGGCCAGGTGGATGCGGCCAAACCCGTGACGGGCCGTGGCCGTGAGCGCGTAGTGGAGGTAATCGCCCATCATTACCAACGCCTCCTCGGGCAGATCGAGCTGCCGCTGCACCGCGGCCTCGGAGGTGCGGCCGGTGGCGAGCACCACCTCGTCCAGGCCGGCGGCGCGCGCCACCCGCAGGCTGGCTTCGATGGTGTCGGTCCAGGCACTGGCCGACACTGGGCGAACGATGCCGGTGGTGCCGAGGATGGACAGCCCGCCGACCACGCCCAGTCGCCGGTTCAGGGTCTTTTCGGCGAGCGCCTCGCCGTCGCGCACGAAGACGCGCACCTCGACGCGCCGTCCGGCAGCCCCCCCCTCGGCCAGGGCCTCGGTCACGGCGGCGCGGATCATCTGGCGCGGCACCGGGTTGATGGCCGGCTCGCCCACAGGAACCGGCAAGCCCGGCTTGGTGACCACGCCCACGCCCGGGCCGTTGACCAGCGCCACCGGCTCACCGCCCGGTTCGTCCAGCCAGCGCGCCTCGGCGCCGATCTCGGCGCCGTTGGTCACGTCCGGGTCGTCGCCCGCGTCCTTGACCACCGTGGCCAGGCCGGTACCGAAGCGGCAGAGGTCGAACGCATGGCGCGAGCCGTCGGGAAAGGGAATCGCCACCCGGCCGGGATGGGGCCGGCCGAGCAGGCCGAGCACCGCCGCCTTGGCCGCGGCCGCGGCGCAGGCCCCGGTGGTGTAGCCGCTGCGCAGTTTTTTTGCTGTGCCTGCCGGCTTGGCCACGAACGCCCCTCAGGCCAGGCGCAGCAGGGCGTTGACCGCGGCCACGGCCACCGGCGTGCCGCCCTTGCGGCCGAGCGCGGTAATGAACGGATAGTTTTTGGCAGCCAGCAGTTCCTTGGATTCGGCCGCGTTGACAAACCCCACCGGCACGCCGATCACCAGGTTGGGCGCGAGCAGCCGCCGCTCGATCAGGTCCATGACCTTGAGCAGGGCCGTGGGCGCGTTGCCGATGGCGACGATGCCGATGTTGTCGCCGGTGGCCCGGGTCATGGCCGCATCCGAGCGGGTGGTGTTGTTGGCCCGGGCCAGGGCCGCGGTCTCGGGTTCGCCCACCCGGCACAGCACCCGGCCGCCGAAGGGGGCGAGCAGGTGCGCGGACACGCCGGCCGCGGCCATGCCCACGTCCACGAGGATGTTGCGGCCGGCGCGAATGGCGGCCAGCCCGGCTTCCACGGCCTGCGGATGGAAGCGCAGGGTCTCGGCGAAGCTGAAATCGCCGGTGGCGTGGATGATCCGCCGGACCACGGCGAACTCGTCCGGGGCAAAGGCGGTGGGGCCGAGTTCGCGCTCGATGATGCGGAAGCTCTCGGCCTCGATGTCCTGGGGGGCGACCTGCTGCAGGGAAATCATGCCTGGTTCTCCGGAAGGGGCCGGGACACGGTGCCCGGAGCGGATGGTTGTTCAGTTGTTGGTCGTGCCGGCGGCGAACAGTTCGGGGTAGAGCAGGGCCCGCACCCGGACGATGCCGTCGAGCAGGTCCGGGGTCGGCCGCGAGACCAGTTCCTCGTCCACCAGGAACACCTGGTGCTCCCGCACCGCGCGGATCACCGCGAACCCCGGCTCGCCGGTGATGTCCTCGACCCGCACCGGGTTCATGCGGCCCCGCTGCGCCAGGTAGACGTCGATCTCATCGGCGCGGGCGATGATGCGCTCCTTCCCGTAGGCGGCGATGTTCGTCTCGCGCATGCGCGCCGCGTCCGCGGCCACGTTGACGCCGCCCGCCGATTCGAGCACGAACAGGGCCATGGAACCGGGGGCGAAGGTCTTCATCTGCCGGTGGATGGACTCGAAATAGACCCGCTTGCGCCCTTCCGCCGGGATGGGCCGCAACTCCGCGGTGATGCGCGCCAGGCTGCGGCCGAAGTCCGCGATCATGGCCTGGGCCTCGGCCTCGCGGCCGGTGAGCGCGCCCAGGTCCTGCCAGTAGGCGAACAGCTCGTCCGCCGTGGTCGGCTGGAGCGACACCACGCGCACCCGGTGCTGCTCGAGGATGCGCACCAGGTTGGGGTAGCCGCGGCTGATCATCGGCCGGATGAGCACCAGGTCCGGCTTCAGGGCGAGGATGCGTTCCGGGTCGTCCTGGAACTGGACCCGCGGCCGGTCGGGCAGGGCCCGGTCTGCCGGGCTGCAGGCGACGATCTCGCGGTCGAGCCCGAGGCGGAGGAGGTTTTCGGTATGCGCCGGGTAGAGCGAGACGATGCGGGTGAAGGGGCGGTCGAACACCAGGCTCCGGCGTTCGCTGTCGGTGACGGTGGCCCCGCGGGCCGTGCCGAGCGCGAGCAGCACCACCAGCACGAACAGCGGCACGATGCGGCAGAGCATGACCCGTCCCGGGGCGCTCATCGCCGTACCTCGCGCAGCTGCGGCGGCAACAGGGCGATGATCGCCTCCAGGTTGAGGTGGGTAGCGGTGTGCTCGGCCAGTTGGTCGTAGGCGCGGTCGCGCGCCGCCGGCCCGTGCAGCCGGTCCACCACTACCTCGCCGAGGCCGATCCCGGCCAGCCAGCGCCGGGTGATGGCCGGTTCGTCGAACAGGCCGTGCAGGTAGGTGCCGAGCACCCGGCCACCCATGGCGACGCAGCCGTCCGTGTCCGCGCAGTCTGCGCCGTTGCGGCGATGCACCGCGACCAGGCCGCTGCCGGCCGGCGCATCGGTGCACCCCATGTGGATCTCGTAGCCTTGGCCGGCAATGCCGTCCCAGGTGAATGCGGTCAGGGTGGTGGTCTTGGGCGCCCGCAGCACCGTGGTCACCGGCAGCAGGCCGAGGCCGTCGGTGACGCCCGCGCCGCCCTCGACCCCGTGCGGGTCCTCCACCCGCTCTCCGAGCATCTGGAAGCCGCCGCAGATGCCGAGCAGGTGGCCGCCGGCCGCGGCGTAGTCGAGCAGGCGCGTCCGCCAACCGCTTGCGGCCAGCCAGTCGAGGTCGCTGCGCGTGCTCTTGGTGCCGGGCAGGATCACCGCCCGGAAGCCGTGCAGGTTCTGGGGCTGGTGCAGGTAGACGAGCTGCACGCCGTCGAGCCCGGTGAGCGGGTCGAAGTCGGTGAAATTGGAGATGTGCGGCAGGCGGATGACCGCGATCGCCGCCTCGCCCGAGGCGGCCGGGGTGAAGGCGCGGGTCTGTTCAATGACCACCGCGTCCTCGGCCTCGATGCGGAAGTGCCGGAACCAGGGCAGCACCCCGAACACCGGCCGGCCGGTCTGCGCCTCGATCCACGCCACGCCGCTGGTGAACAGGTCCAGGTCGCCGCGGAAGCGGTTGATGACAAAGCCGCGAATGCGCGCCTGCTGCTCCTGGGGCACACAGGCCAGGGTGCCGACGATCTGCGCGAACACGCCGCCGCGGTCGATGTCGGCCACGAGGATCACCGGCGCGTTGGCGTGGGCTGCCATGCGCAGGTTGACGATGTCGCCGGCCATGAGGTTGACCTCGGCGCAGGAGCCGGCCCCTTCCATGACGACCAGGTCGCAGGTCCGGCGCAGCCGCTCCAGAGCGGCGCAACTCTCGGCGAACAGCTCGTCCTTGCGCTGGTAGTAGGCGCGGCCCGAGGCCTCCAGCCAGGCGCGGCCGTTGAGCACCACCTGCGAACCCTGGTCGCTCACCGGCTTGAGCAGCACCGGGTTCATGTCGCAGTGGGGGGCAACCCGGGCCGCCTCGGCCTGGACGATCTGCGCCCGGCCCATCTCCAGCCCCTCGGCCGTGACCCCGGAATTGTTCGACATGTTCTGGGCCTTGAACGGCGCCACCCGCAGCCCCCGGTCGGCGAAGAGGCGGCACAGGGCGGTGGCGACCACGGATTTGCCCACGTCCGAACCGGTACCGAGTACGGCCAGGCAGGCGGCGGGTTGCGTCATGTGTCCTCCGGGCAAGCGGGGCAGGATCGACCCCTGATTCGGTTATTTTTCGATGCCGACCCGGGCGCCCACGCCCCGGTCGTAGTAATGACGAACCGCGCGCATCTCGGTGACCAGGTCAGCCCGGGCGAGCACCGCGGCGGGCACGCCCCGGCCGGTGAGCACCAGTTCCACCCGCGGCGGCCGTGTGTCGATGAGTGCGAGCAGGTCCGCCTCGTCGATCAGCCCGCGGTGCACGGCCACGTTGGCCTCGTCGGCGATCACCAGGTCAAAGGCACCCGAGACCAGCGCCCGGCGGAGTTCCCGCAGCCCCTGCCCGGCCGCCTCGCGGTCCTCCGGGGCGGGCTCGCGGCCGACAAAGCGGCCCAGGCCGAACTGGGCCACGGTGATGCAGTCGGCAAACCGCGCCAGCCCGGCCAGTTCGCTGTAGGCGCCCTGCTTGATGAACTGGCCGAAGTAGACCCGCAGCCCGGCGCCGGCGGCGCGCAGGGCCAGCCCCAGGGCCGCGGTGGTCTTGCCCTTGCCGTCACCGGTGTACACCTGGACGAAGCCCTGCAGGGCGACCCGGTCGGTCATTGCAGTTCGATCCCGTTGTCCGCGGCCGTTTCCGCCAGGTAGGCGGCGTACACGTCGGCGAAGGCGTCCTGCACCCCCAGTCCCTCGATCACGGTGGTCACCTCGAATCCCCGGGCGGTCAGGAGGGAGCGCATGCTCGCCGGATCGTCGCCGGCCATGTCGTTGACCGCATGGTCGCCGGCCACGGTCATGAACGGTTTGAGCACCACCTTGTGCACCCCGTCCTTGTGCATCTGGCGGATGACCGTCTCCAGGTCGGGAAAGCCCTCGACCACGGCCAGGTAGGACCGGGTGTCGGGATACAGGGTGTTCAGCACCGCGACCAGTTCCAGATAGCTGCCGCCCGAGGGGAAGAACTCGTTGCCGTGGCCCATGTAGAGGAGCGCTGCATCCCTGTGCCGGGCGACCTGCACGTCGGCGGCGAGCGCCTTGGCCACGGTGCGGATGTCCCGGGCGTACGGATGCGCGGTGCCCATGGTGCCCAGGGCGGGACGGCTGACCACCAAGTGGTCAAACGGCCGGTTTTTCAGCTTGACCGTGGCAATCGAATTGAGGCCGCGCACGGTCTCGACCAGGTCGAGGTATTCCTCGCCAAGGGTGATGTGGCCGGGCTGGACCAGGATGGTCCGAAACCCCTCCTCGCGCAGGTCGGCGATGGTCGCGAGCGGGCTGCGAACCGTGTAGATGTCCGCCGGGACGCCGGGGTTGGCCGCGCGGAAGGTGTGGTCGTGCTGCCGCTTGTTCCAGGTGGCGCGGATGCTGTCCGCGGTGAAGGCGAGGCGCACCTCGCTGTGCGGGAATTTCTGGCGAATCCGGTCGCGGATGTGGACAATGCCCTCCAGGGCCTCGGGCACGGAGGTGCCGAAGGCGGCGAGCACGATGGCGGTCCGCCTGGTCACCGGCGTGTCGGCGGCCCCGGCGGTGGTCCAGGAGAGCAGGAGACAGAACAACAGGCAGGCGCAGCGTTGCCCGGAAGACCACATGACACATCTCCTCAGCCCGGAACCAAAAAAAATTCCCGGACCAAAACGAGTTGATCCGGGAAGTCCCTAACTATCCGAGATGTCTTGTCATACCCATCCGTCCACGAGGGGTATGAAGGCTGCGCAGGCAGGTCTTCTGACTCCCGGTTCATTCTACCGGCTGCGTCTTCCCGACCGGATGGTCAGTGACTTCGGTGCAGCTTTCGTCCCCGGTTACAGCGGCGGGCCCGTTTCCGACTTGCACGGAATTCCCTATTAAACGAAAACGGCGGTGGGTCGTGAGGCCGTTTCCGTACCTGCGCTCTGTCGGGGCACAGGTGTAGGAGAAGCGGGTGGGCTTGTCAAGATTTTTTTCCTCGGACCTTGCCGCCCCGGGCAGCGGCCGCCGATGCGGCGAGGCCGGCAGCCGTCCGGTTTGCCCAGACCTTCAGGCTGTTAGCTCCAAAGGGCGTACACCACGGCCACCACCACCAGGCTGAGGGCGCGGAAGCCCTGGCTGCAGGCGATGAGCTGCATGGCCAGCACCGGCCGGAAGATGCCGGCGTAGTAGGGGTACTGGTGGCGCAGGGCGCGGATCGGCGAGGAGAGGACGTTGCCGATGAGCAGCACGAGTACGATCTCGCGGGCCTCCATGGCGCCGCTGGTCATGAGCGAGCCGGCGGCGGCCAGGCCGGCGGTGAACTCGGCGGCCATCTGGAAGGTGAGGATGGACAGGGCCTGGGGCGTGAGCCAGGAGAGCCAGCCGACGTGGTCGGCCATGAACCGCTCGGCCGCGGCGAAAAAGCCGGCCTCGGTGAGCACGTAGAAGAAGATGTAGATCGGTACGGTAATCTTGACGATTTTGCGAATGCGCCGTTTGAACCGCTTGGCGGCGTTGTTCAGGGCCGCGCGCAGCGGGTGCTCCGGCGCGGCCGGCAAATCGACGTCCGCGGCTGTCCCCTGGGGCGCCGGCAGCAGCATCCGGCCGAGCAGGGCGACAAAGAGGGTGCGCAGCACGGCCGCGCCCACGGTCAGGCCCAGGTAGACAAAGGCCGCCCCCTTGATGAGCGGAAAGGCGATGAAAAAGGTGGTGGGCAGGTGGAGAAAATTGGCGGGCAGGCTGTTGAACAGGTTGGCGAGGATCAGTTCGCGGCGGCTCAACCGCCCCTGGTCATAGCCCTCGGCGAGCAAGGTATTGGCCGCCATGCCGGAGAAGAAGCACAGGGCGAAGGCGGCGCCGGTGATCGGCGAAAGGTGGCCGAAGCGGGTCAGCGGCCGGGCGACCACGGCCAGTTTTCGCGTCCAGTTGAGCGACTCGATGAACAGGGCGACCAGCAAGCCGAGCGACAGAAAGACGAGCAGCCGCAGCAGCGGCCAGCCGAGGTGCAGCCAGAGATGGGTGAGCGTGTCCGGAGAGAGCATGCCATGGGTTCGGGTGACGCCCGAACAAAAAGGGCTTGCAGTCGACTGACTGCAAGCCCTTGTAAGTACTGGTGCCGAGACCAGGATTTGAACCAGGGACACACGGATTTTCAGTCCGTTGCTCTACCAACTGAGCTATCTCGGCAGCGGTGTTGAAGACTCGTTTCTATAGCAGAGCCACCGGAACCCTGTCAATCTTTTTTTATTTTTTGTTTTCCGCGAACAGTTCGCCGAGATCGATCTGGAAAGTATCCAGGGCCGTGCCCGTCCGCACCGGGTGCGCCAGCCGGGCCGGGGTTTGTGTCGCGGCCAGCCGGTCGGGGCCCTCCAGGTTGAGGTCGTTGAACTGCAGGTCCTCGAGCCCGGAACCACCGGCCGGGGACGGTATCCCCGCGGCAGCAAGGGCGGGCTCGCGGACCGGGGCCGGTTCCTCCTCCGCTTCCAGCGGTTCGACGGCGCCATCGAGGGCCGGGGGCGCCAGGTCGGAGATGTCAAGGTCGCCGAAATCCATGGGGGGCAGCTGTCTCGCCGTGGCCGGGGCGGGGCTCGCCGGCGCCGTTTCGTCATCGTCCTCCAGCGAGAGTTCGGCCTCGCCGTCCAGACTCAGGCGGAGTTCCGGCCCCTCGTCGACCAGGGCGATCTCTTCCTGTTCCGGCGGTTCGTCGAAGGCGAGATCCTCCAGAACAATTTCCTCGTCCAGAGTTTCCCCTTCCGCTTCCAGGGCCTCATCCTGAAGGAACGGTTCTGTCGCTGCGGCCCGCACCGCCTCACCCGCGCGTTCTTCCCGGCGTGCTCCGCCCGCCACCTGCAGGAATGACGGCGCGGCGGAATCGAAGGCCGTACCTTGCAGATCACCGACCGCATCACCGATGCTTTTGTTGCACTTCCTGCAATTTTCCAGATGATCGAACGAGATGTACCCGCACTTCGGACAACGCATATTCTTGCCCCACGAGGAAAAGGTGCCGCCGCCCCGCTGCGGGGTGGCGCTGTGTCACAGACCTGTTGACAGGATATTATCTCACACGAGATCAGGGAAAATCAAGGTGCGCCCAAAAAAAACCGGCGGCCAGCCCGGTCCGTGCGACCGTCACCGGCCGGAGGGCGGGAGGCAGGCGATCCCGACCGGAATGATTGCCACTATCGCCCCAATTCGTCTATAGTCCGCCGGTCGCTCGACCCTGCCCTGGCGAACCGCCAGTTACCCCGCCAACCCGCGAACCGGACCCGATCATGACCACCGTCCTGCTCTGCAGTCTCATCTTTCTTCTTTCCGGCCTCATCCAGGGCCTGACCGGCTTTGGCGGCGGCCTGGTGGCCATCCCTCTGCTCTGCCTGATCATGGACGTCAGGATGGCGGTGCCGCTGTGCATCGTCAGCGGACTGGTCATCACCACGGTCATGGCCTACGAACTGCGGCGCCTGTTCGAGTGGCGCAAAATCCTGCCCCTGCTCGTCGGCTCACTGCCGGGGGTTCTTGCCGGCACGGTGCTGCTCAAGGAGATGGACCCGGTGCTGATCAACCGTTTTCTCGGTTTCATGCTGATCAGCATCAGCACCTTCAACCTGGTTTTCACCCCGAGGCCCCTGAACCCGTCGATCCCCTGGGGCTACCTCGCGGGATTTTTCTCCGGCGGCCTCAACGCCATGACCGGCGCGGGCGGCCCGCCGGCCATCATCTACACCACCCTGCACGACTGGAAAAAAGATGAGATCAAGGCCACGCTCACCGGGTTTTTCGCGCTCAGCGGCTACCTCACCGCGGCCGTGCACGCCTTCAGCGGCGTGATCACCTGGAGTACCCTGACCTATTTCCTGTTGACCCTGCCCGCGGTGCTGCTGGGCACCTTTGCCGGGTCGCGGATCAGCGGCCGGATCAACCGGAGAACCTACCTGCGCACCGTCTACCTGCTGCTGATGGGGTTGGGAATAGTGATGCTGGCGGGATGACTCAGCGTTCGTCCTCGAGAAAGACGCGGCGCAGACCGTAGAAATAATCGAAACCCGACCAGACGGTGACAACCAGGGCCACATAGAGGATGGCCAGACCGATCTGGTGCAGGTACGGGATCGGCAGAACCCCGAGCGGGAAGATAAGCGTGCCCAGGCCGATGTACTGGATGATGGATTTCACCTTGCCCAGGCCGCTGGCCGCGACCACGATGCCGGCCGAGGAGGCCACGCCGCGCAACCCGGTGACCACGATCTCGCGGCAGAGGATGATCAACGCCAGCCAGGCGGGAACCCTGCCGGTGGGGATGAGCATGACCAGGGCCGTGGTGACCAGCACCTTGTCGGCGAGCGGGTCCATCAGCTTGCCGAGCACGGTAACGCTCTTGTAGCGGCGCGCGAAGTAGCCGTCGATCCAGTCCGAGCCGGCGGCGACAACGAACACCCAAAAGGCGATCAAGGCGGTGCGGGGGGTCTGCTCGAGGAGCAGGAGCACCATCAGGAAGCCGGACAGGAGAAACCGGCTGCCCGTTATCAGGTTGGGAAGATTGAAAATCTTGGCGCGGCGGTTCAATTCACTGTTACCATCTGCCGGACATTGATATTGGGGAGGGAGGCCATGCGGCCTTTGTAGGAACGGTAGGTTGCCATGACCTTGGCCACATACGCCTGGGTCTCGGGGATGCTTGGAATCACTCCGTTCTGAGCGACCCGGCCCGGCCCGGCGTTGTACGCCGCCAGGCTCAGCTCCACGTCCTTGTAATTGTCCAGCAGAGAGCGCAGATACCGGGTGCCGCCGTCGATGTTCTGCAGCGGGTCGAAGGGATCGCTGACCTTGAGATCCCGTGCCGTGCCCGGCATGAGTTGCATCAACCCCTGGGCGCCCTTGGAGGAAACCGCATTGGGGTCGAAATTGGATTCGGCCTTGATCACCGCCTTGACGAGCAGCGGATCGACCTCGTGCTCCCGGGCCACCTTGTGGATATACTGGTTCAGGTTCGCCGGCAGTTTCGGATCCACGAAACGCGCCCCGCCAGATCTAACCAGGGCCATGCTGGAGCGCCGCGAAATGGTGCGCAGCAGCTGATCCTCGGGCGAGCCACCCCGCCGCTGCGGCCGCGCGATCATCTTGAAGCGGCCGTCACCGGGCACGTTGGTGTAATGCTTGACGCCACGGTCATCGACGTAGGCGTACATGGCTGCCCCGGCGACAGTCGGCAGGGCTATCGTCAAAAGGAGAAGGACCGTCGGCAGCAGGCGGTAACCCATGGCTCACCCCAGGTTATTGTTGTCGTGCTCGCAAAAAGCCGCGGGCACGACCTCTCTTGCTTCGTAACAGGCGGTTGTGCGTCCCCTGATTGTGCGGATTTTGCCGTGTTACAATGCCATCATTTTTGACGCTTTTCCCAGTCGGCGAGGAACTGCTGCATGCCGATGTCGGTCAGCGGATGCTTGGCCAACTGGGCGATCACCTTGTAGGGAATGGTGGCGATGTCCGCCCCGAGCAGGGCGGATTCGACCACGTGCATCGGACTGCGGACCGAAGCGACAATCACCTCGGTGGCGAAACCGTAATTCCGCAGGATTGTCATTATATCGGCAATGAGATCGAGACCGTTTACCGAAATATCGTCGAGCCGGCCGACAAAGGGGCTGACGTAGGCGGCGCCGGCCTTGGCCGCCAGGAGCGCCTGGGAGACCGAGAAGATGAGGGTGACGTTGGTCTTGATGTCCTCGGCGGCCAACCGTTTGACGGCCTTCAGCCCTTCCTCGATCATCGGCACCTTGATGACGATATTGTCACTGATCCTGGCGAGTTCCCGCGCCTCGGCGACCATTCCGTCGGCGTCCAGGCTGACGACCTCGGCGCTGATCGGGCCGTCCACCAGGTTGCAGATATCCTCGAGGATGGCGGTGAACGGCCGCTGCTCCTTGGCGATGAGCGAGGGGTTGGTGGTCACACCGTCCACCATGCCCAGCGCCAGTCCCTTTTTGATCTCCTCGATGTTGGCGGTGTCGATGAAAAACTTCATTGCTCTCCTTTTCCGGATTCCCCGGTGAATTGGTCACAGCATTTTTCGCTGCAGAAATAGTAGGTTACACCTTCCCGGCGGAGCCGCACAGCCTGCCGCTTGGGGACGAGGACGTGGCAGACCGGATCCTCGACGAGCACGTCTTCCGGCCGGACCTCGTCCTTTGCGCCGGTATCCCCTGCGACGTCTGTTTTTTTGCGTGACACCCCCGCGCGCAGCAGGCGCCAGGCAAGATAGAACAGCACACCCAGAATCAGGAGGCGCAGCGGGGTCATTCGCTTCTGCCCCCTGCGCGGGATGGCGTCGGTCGTTCCACGGTCGGCATGGCGCCATTATAGCCGTGGACCTGCAAATGTCGAAACGATTTCTCCCGGCCAGGGACTTTTTCAGGCCGGCGCCGGCGCGGCCGCAGCCACCGGGGGAAAGGGCCAGCGGATCCGCTCGACCCGCTGGTCCGGCTCGGCCAGAAGCAGATCCCGGCGCAGGTCGGCCACGGTTCGGCCCTGCAGGGGATGCATCCATTCAGGGGCGATTTCGGCGAGTGGCGCGAGCACGAAGAGGCGTTCGTGCAGGCGCGGATGGGGCAGGGTCAGTTTGGCTGTGCGGAAGACCAGATCGTCATAGAAGAGCAGGTCCAAGTCCAGGGTCCGATCCTGGTAGCCTGCCGCTCCGCGGGACGGGCGGGTCCGGCCGCATCGCGACTCGATCCGCTGCAGCCGCGCCAACAGGGTGAACGGCGCGAGTTCGGTGTGGATCAGGGCCGCCGCATTGACAAAGCGGTGGACGCTCTGCATGCCGAGCGGGTCACTGCGGTACGGGGCGGACAGGCGGACGGCCCGGATGGCGGTTTCGCCCCGCAGGATATCCCAGGCCGTGTGCAGGATCTGGAGCGAGTCCCCCAGGTTGGAGCCCAGGCCCAGACAGGCGGTGTGCACCGGCGCCGCCAGATCGGCAGCGGGCGCATCAGGCAGGGTTGAGGTCACGGGGAAGCGGCAGGGGAAACCGCGGGCACGGCCCCCCCCTCGGCAGGATCAGAAATTGGCCAGGTCGAGCACATCGAACATGGTGTAGAGGCCGTTCGCCTGGCCGACCACCCAGGCCGCGGCCAGGGTCGCCCCCCTGGCGAAATTGTCCCGGCTGGTGGCCCGGTGGGTGATTTCCAGGCGCTCGCCGGCTCCCGCGAAATACACGGTGTGCTCACCGACGATGTCACCACCACGGATCGTCTGGATGCCAATCTCCTGGTCGGTGCGCGCCCCGATGATGCCGTTGCGCTCCATCACCCCGACCTCGTCGAGGTTCCGGCCCAACGCCTCCGCCGCCATCTGCCCAAGGCGCAGAGCCGTGCCCGAGGGCGCGTCCTTCTTCATGCGATGGTGGGCCTCAACGATTTCGATGTCGTAGCCGTCACCCAAGACGGCCGCGGTCTTGGCCACCAGTTTGAACAGGACATTGACGCCGATGGCCATGTTCGGCGACTGTACGCAAGGGAAATGCGCCGCGGCGAGCATCCGGATCTCGGCCAGTTCGTCGTTGCTCAGGCCGGTGGTGCCGATGACCATGGCCAAACCGTTTTCCGCGGCCAGGCGGGCAAAGCCCACGGTCGCCGTGTGGAAGGTGAAGTCGATGAGCACCTCGCCCCGGTCGATGACCGATTCCAGCCCGGCGGTGATCGCCACCCCGGTCTCGCCCAAGCCACTGATCGCCCCCGCGTCGCGGCCGATGGCCGGACTGGTGGACGCCTCGAAAGCGCCGGCCAGTTCCAGCCCCGGGTGCGCCTGCACCATGTGAATGATCCGCTGCCCCATCCGGCCGGCTGCCCCGGCCACAAGAACCCTGGTCATACGTTCTGCCCTCGTCGTTGGCGCTCAGATTAGGCCGACACCTTGCATGTCCTTCCGCAGCCGTGTCAAACTGGCCTCATCCATTTGGGTCATGGGCAGCCGCACCTCGGCCGAGGCAATCCGCCCCATCAGTTCCAAGCCCTTTTTCGCCGGCGCCGGGCTCGGGTAGCAAAACATCGCGCCCATGAGCGAAAAGAGTCGATAATGGAGTGTGTTGGCCCGGGCCAAGTTACCCTGCAGGGCGGCCTCCATCATCTGCGCCATAGCCCCAGGCATGAGGTTGGACACCACCGAGATCACGCCCCGACCGCCGATGAGCACAGTGGGCATGGCGGTGAAGTCGTCGCCGGAGAGGACCACGAAATCGCTCGGACAGAGCTGGATCACCTCGCTCACCTGCTGCAGGCTGCCGGAGGCCTCCTTGATGCCGACCACGCCCGGCAAGGCCGCCAGTCGTGCCACCGTGGCCGGCAGCATGTTGGTCACGGTCCGACCGGGGACGTTGTAGAGCACCACCGGGATGTCCACAGCCTCGACGATGGCCTTGAAATGGCGGTACAACCCTTCCTGGCTCGGCTTGTTGTAGTACGGCACCACCGACAGCACCGCGTCGGCGCCGCTGGCCTTGGCCGACTCGGTCAGTTCGATCGCCTCCAAGGTACTGTTGGCGCCGGTCCCGGCGATGACCGGCACCCGGCCGGCAACCGTCTGCACGGTCAACTCGATCACCCGCTTGTGCTCGTCGAAGTCGAGCGTCGCCGATTCGCCAGTGGTCCCGCAGGGAACCAGACCGTGGATGCCTGCATTGATCTGGAACTCGATCAGGTCCACCAACCCCTGTTCATCGATCCTGCCGTCCCGCATGGGGGTCACGAGAGCGGTAATGGCGCCCTTGATCTGCTGCATGGCGAACTCCGTGTTCAAGTTGCAAAAAAAGGACGAAGTCGCCGGCTTGACGACGACCCGCCAACGCGATTATTCGACGAGCGCCTCGGCGGTCAGTTCGCCGCGGTAGACGAGATGGGCCGGTCCGCGCAGCAGCACGTGCTCCGCCGAGGCCCCGTCGCCGCTGAACTGCACACCCAACTCCACTCCGCCCCGGGTGCGCAGGCGCACTGGCGAGGAGGCCAGACCCTTGGCGACGGCCACCACCGCCGCTGCCGTGGCGCCGGTGCCGCAGGCCATGGTTTCCGCCTCGACCCCGCGCTCGTAGGTGCGGATGGCCAGCGCGTCGCCGCTCGGGTCGACGAAGTTGACGTTGGTCCCAGCCGGCGCGAACCGCGGGTGGCAGCGCAGTTCCCTGCCCTGGCCGTCGACGTCGACCGTTTCCAGGTCGTCGACGAACACCACCAGGTGCGGCACGCCAGTGTTGACGCTATGCCCGGTCATTCGCCGGCCGGCCGTCTCGATCTCCAAATCCAACTGAAGGGTATGAGGCGCGGGCATGCGGATGGTCACCTGGGTGTCGGCCACGCTGGCGTCGATGATGCCGGCGAGCGTCTCGAAGCGCATGCGCGCCGCGGCCAGGCCGTTCATGTAGGCGAAACGGGCCACACAGCGGGCGCCGTTGCCGCACATCTCCGCCTCGGAGCCGTCGGCGTTGAAGAAGCGCCAGCGGAAATCGGCGATCTGCGAGGGCTCGAGCAGAAACAGGCCGTCGGCGCCCACCGAAAACTTCCGCCGGCAGACCAGCCGGGCGAACTCGGCCAGCCGCTCCACCGGGATGAGCGGCTTGCGGTGATCGATGACGATGAAGTCATTGCCCGCGCCGTTCATCTTCCAGAAGGGAATCGGCTGCATGAGATCCATGGTCTTTGCCGCCGGCCGCTCAGTCGCCAACCACCACTTCCGGACTCCTGGCGCTCTCGTTGGCCGGGTTCTGGCCGTCGATGCTGGTGACCGAATAGAAGTACTGGGTACCCGCCGCCGCCTTCTTGTCGAGGAACAGGTTGTAGGGCAGCAGCACCGTGCCGACCAGCTGCGCCTTGTCCGCGCCCGCTGCCCGCCGGTACACCCGGTACCCGGCCAAGTCGTCGGCCTGCACCTGGTCCCAGTAGACTTTGACGCCCACATCGGTGCGCAGTCCCTCGACCGTGCGCGGCGCCGGCGGGGCCGTGCGGTCAAGCGGCGTGGCCTCCACCGCCTGGCTGGTGCCGCCGGCCACCTCGCCCTCCTTGTAAACGCTCACCGCCTGCACCTGGTAGGCGTAGGTCCGGTTGTTCTCCACCCGGGTGTCGGTGTAGGTAGTGGTCGCCACCGGCTCGCCGATTTTCGCGAACACCCCGCCGTCCACGCTGCGCAGCACCTGGTACTTGACCGTCTCGCCCAGGGGCGAGGCGTCCTGGCGCCGCTGCACCGGCTGCCAGGCGAGAACCGTCCTGCCGTCGCCCGCCTTGACGCTCAATCCCTCGGGCGCCATGGGCGGCGTGTTCCAGAGGAAGCTGACCACGTTGGAGTCCTCGGACTCGCTCCACCAGCCGGTCTTGCTGCGCACCTTGAAGAAGTAGAGGTGACCGGGCCGGAGCACGGTCATCTGGTAGCTGGCCGTCCTGGCCCCCTTGTCGGGCAGCGCGCCGCCCGGCAGGTCAATGGGCGAGGCGAAGGGGATGGGGCAGGTCTCGCAGTACTCGTTCGCCGGCACCACCGCCCGGTAGAGATCGAAGCTGGCGATGTCGATGAGCTTGTCGCCGGTGACCGTTTCCCTGGGGTAGCTCCAGTAGAGGGTGACCCCCTTTTCGTCGAGCTGGTACTGGAGATCGGTCACCGCCTTTGGCACGATCTGGCTGGGGGGCACCGGTTTGTCCTTGTAGCCGCAGCCGGCGAGCACCGCCAGCAGGATCAGGACCGTCAGGGCGAGGGAAAGCTGCAGGGAGGGTCGCGTGCGTCTTGTCATGGCTGCATACCTAGTGTTTGTTCTGCTTTTTCCAGGGCTTCCCGCACCCGGACGGCGGCGGTGCCGCCGGCGGAGGTCCGGCTGTTCACCGAGCCGTCGACGGAGAGGATAGCAAACACGTCCGCTTCGATCAATTCGGAAAATTGGCGGAGTTCCGCCAGTTCCAGGTCAACGAGTTCACAGTCCCGCTGCTGGCAGTGGGCGACAATCCGGCCGGCCACCCCGTGCGCCTCGCGAAACGGCAGGTTGCGACGCACCAGGTAGTCGGCCAGGTCGGTGGCGGTCATGAAGCCGCCGACCGTGGCGGCGCGCAGCCGATCGACATCGAACTCGGTGTGGTCGAGCAGTTCGGCGGTGATCGCGAGGCTCGCCTTGACCGTGTCCAGGGCGTCGAACACCTGCTCCTTGTCTTCCTGCAGGTCGCGGTTGTAGGTGAGCGGCAGCCCCTTGACGGTCATCAGCAGTCCCATCAGGGCGCCGGTCACCCGGCCGGTCTTGCCGCGGATCAACTCCGGGATGTCCGGGTTTTTCTTCTGCGGCATGATCGACGAGCCGGTGCAGTAGCGGTCGCCGATGCGGACGAACTCGAATTCCTTGGACGACCAGAGCACCAGTTCTTCGGCCAGGCGGCTGAGGTGGAGTTGGATCAGGTTGAGGCAGAACAGGAACTCCAGGGCGAAATCGCGGTCGCCGGTGGTGTCCATGGAGTTGGCGGTGACAGCGGCAAAGCCGAGTTCCTCGGCCACCGACTGCCGGTCGATGGGCAGCCCGGTGCCGGCCAGGGCGGCGGCGCCGAGCGGCAGGATGTTGATCCGCTGGCGGCAGCCGGTCAACCGCTCGCGGTCGCGGCCGAACATCTCCACGTAGGCGAGCAGGTGGTGCGAGAGCAGTACCGGCTGGGCCCGCTGCAGGTGGGTGTAGCCGGGCATGACCACGCCCAGGTAGTGGCGCGCCCGGCGGACGAAGGCCCGCTGCGCCGCCTGCAGCAGCCGGTCGAGCGCATCGCACTCGTCGCGCAGGTAAAGCCGGAAATCGAGGTTGACCTGGTCGTTGCGGCTGCGGGCGGTGTGCAACTTGGCCCCGGCCGGGCCGATGCGCTCGGTCAGGGCCTTCTCGATATTCATATGCACGTCTTCCAGCTCCGGCCGGAAGACGAAGTCACCGCGGTCGATCTCCGCCTCGATCGCGTCGAGCCCCTGGAGGATGGCCGCGCACTCCTCGCCGGTGATCAGCCCCTGGCGGGCGAGCATGCGCGCATGCGCGCGCGAGCCCATGATATCATGCCGATAGAGGCGGGCGTCGTAGTGCACCGAGGCGCTGAAGGCCTCCACCGAGGCGGCGGTGGCCTCGCTGAAGCGGCCGCCCCACATCTTGCCCGACACGGGCCGGTCGGATGTGCTCATTTCAGTCGCTGGTAAGCCTGGATGCGCAGGCGCAGGGCATTGAGGCGGATGAAGCCGGTGGCGTCCGCCTGGTTGTAGACCTCGTCCTCCTCGAAGGTGGCGAACGACTCGGAGTAGAGCGAGTTGTCCGACCTGCGGCCCACCGGGATGCAGTTGCCCTTGTACAGCTTGAGCCGGACCGTGCCGTTGACCGTGGCCTGGGCGTCGTCCATGGTCCGCTGCAGGAGCTGCATCTCGGGTGAGAACCAGAAGCCGTTGTAGATCAGCTGGGCGTAGGTCGGCACGAGCGAATCGCGGATGCGCAGCACCTCGCGGTCCAGGGTGATGGTCTCGAGGTCGCGGTGGGCGGCGCGGAGGATGGTGCCGCCCGGGGTCTCGTAGACGCCGCGGGACTTCATGCCGACAAAGCGGTTCTCGACCATGTCCAGCCGGCCGATGCCGTTGGCCCCGCCCAGGTCGTTGAGCCGGCTCATCAGGGCCACCGGCCCGAGCCGCTCACCGTCGATGGCCACCGGCGTGCCCCGCTCAAAATCGATCTCGATGTAGGTGGGGGTGTCCGGCGCCCGCTCCGGCGAGACGGTGAGTTTGAACATCTCCTCGTCCGGCTCGTTCCACGGATCCTCCAGGATGCCGCCCTCGAAGCTGATGTGCAGCAGGTTCTCGTCCGAGCTGTAGGGGTTTTTCTTGGTCACCGGCACCGGGATGTCGTGCTCGCGGGCGTAAGCGACCAGTTTCTGGCGGGAATTGAGATCCCAGATGCGCCAGGGGGCGATGATGGTCAGCTTGGGATTGAGGGCCAGGTAGCTCAGTTCGAAGCGGACCTGGTCGTTGCCCTTGCCGGTGGCGCCGTGGCTGACCGCGTCGGCGTTCTCCTCGGCGGCGATGCGCACCTGCTCGCGGGCGATGAGCGGCCGGGCAAGCGAGGTGCCGAGCAGGTAGGAGCCCTCGTAGATGGCGTTGGCGCGGAAGGCCGGGAAGATGTAGTCGCGCACGAATTCCTCGCGCAGGTCGGAGACGATCACCTTGGCCGCGCCGGTGGCCATCCCCTTGGCCCGGACCTTGTCCCAGTCCTCCTTCTGGCCGATGTCCGCGGAATAGGCGATCACCGGGCATCCGTATTCGTTGGCCAGCCACTTGAGGATGACCGAGGTGTCCAGCCCGCCGGAGTAGGCGAGCACGATTTTCTCTACACTCATGCGATGTTCCTGAAAAAACTCGGGGGAGTTGGATGGTTGGGTGAGCCGGCCTCAGCGACTGCGGCCGGCGAGGAACGATTCGAGAATCGCCTTGTGGATGTGCATCTTGTTTTCCGCCTGGTCGAAGACCACGCTCCGCTCGCCCTCGAGCACCTCGTCGGTGATCTCCTCGCCGCGGTGGGCGGGCAGGCAGTGGAGGACGATGGCGTCCTCGCGGGCGCGGGCGAGCAGTTCGCTGTCCAACTGGTAGGAGCTGAACAGCACCAGGCGCCGCTCCTGCTCGGCCTCCATGCCCATGGAGGCCCAGACATCGACGTTGACCACGTCCGCGCCGCGGATGGCCTCGGCCGGGTCGCGCAGCACCAGGATCGGCCGGGGGCTGCGCACCCGGGCCCGCTCGAGGATGGCGGTATCCGGGCTGTAGCCGGCCGGACAGGCGAGCGTCAGCGGGAAACCGAGCACCGCGGCGGCCTCGATCCAGGAGTTGGCCATGTTGTTGCCGTCGCCGATCCACACCGTTTTCAGCTCGTCCAGCGATCCCTTCTTTTCGATCACGGTCATCAGGTCGCTGAGGATCTGGCAGGGGTGGTGCAGGTCGGTGAGGGCGTTGATCACCGGTACGGTGGCGTAGCGGGCGAGTTCCTCGACCACCTCCTGGCCGAAGGTGCGCACCACGATGCCGTCCACGTAGCGGCTCAGCACCCGGGCAGTGTCCTTGAGAGGCTCGCCGCGGCCAAGCTGCGATTCCTTGGCGTTCATGAAGATGACCTGGCCGCCGAGGCCGTACATGGCCGCCTCGAACGATACCCGGGTGCGGGTCGAGGGTTTTTCGAAGAGCAGGCAGATCCGGCGGCCTTCGAGTTGCCGGTGGCGGATGCCGGCGCGGCTCTCGGCCTTCAGTTCGAGCGCCCGGTCGATCAGCGCCCGCAGTTGGTCCCCAGTGAAATCACCCAGTGCGAGAAGATGGTTGCTCATGGTTCCGTCCCAAGTCTCCGGGTACGCACCGGCGCGCCTGCCTGGCTGCCCTGGCCGCCGGCCGCAGCGCTGGTGCCTTGTGGAAAAAAAGTAACTGATACATAAAAACACCCGGTTTGCAAAGTGATTTTATGTCCGGAAAAGGGATTGAAGCGAGGGGTGGCGGCGGGCGGGATCAGCCGGCGACTGCGGCCGCGGCCCGGTCGAAAAACAGGGCCGAGAGAAGGATTTTCAGGCCGATGGCGATGAGAATGGCGCCGCCCGCCACCTCGACCCGCCGCCCCCAGCGGGCGCCGCTGCGGGCGCCGATGAGCAGGCCGGCCACGGTGAAGGCGCAGGCGACCAGGCCGATGACCAGGGCCGGCAGCCACACGACCACGTCGAGCATGGCCAGCGACAGGCCCACGGCCAGGGCGTCGATGCTGGTGGCAACCGACAGCGCCACCATGGTCATGCCCCGGCTGGGGTCGGTGGGTCGGGCACCCCCCTCTTCCCCGGCCAGGGCCTCGCGGATCATGTGCCCGCCCACCCAGACGAGCAGGCAGAAGGCAATCCAGTGGCTCCAGGCGGCGACGAACCCCTGCACGGTGAGCCCGGCCAGCCAGCCGATCACCGGCATGAGTGCCTGGAACAGGCCGAAATGGAAGGCCAAGCGGAAACAGGGGCGGAAGCAGAGCGGCCGGAGCACCACTCCCGCGGCAAGGGCCACGGCAAAGGCGTCCATGGCCAGGGCCACGGCCACGGCGATCAGGGAAAGTCCGTCCACCGGCGACCTGACGCTCCCCGCGACCCGGTCAGGCCAGGTCGGCGAGCACCCGGTCGAGCCGGTCGACGAGCTGGTCGATCTCCGCCTCGGAGACGATGAGCGGCGGCACGAAGCGCAGCACCGCGTTGCCGGCGAAGTTGATGAGCACACCCGCCTCGAACATCCGCTGGACCATGGTCAGTCCCAGTTCGACGCCGCGATCGGTGAGCACCAGGCCGAGCAGCAGGCCGCGGCCGCGCGCGCCCGCGGCCAGCGCCGGGTGACGGGCGGCCAGTTCCTCCAGTCGGCCGAGGAAGTGGCGGCTGCGCGCCTGGACCCCGGCGAAAAAGCCGTCAGCGAGCATGATCCGCAGCACCTCCACCGCCGCCGCCGCCGCCACCGGGTTGCCGCCGAAGGTGGAGGCATGGCTGCCGACAACGAGCGAGGCGGCGATTGACTCCGTGGTCAGCATGGCGCCCATGGGCAGGCCGTTGGCCAGCGCCTTGGCCATGGTCATGATGTCCGGGACCACGCCCAGCTGTTCGTAGGCGAACAGGGTGCCGGTGCGGCCCATGCCGGTCTGCACCTCGTCGAAGATGAGCAAGAGGCCGTGGCGGTCGCAGAGTTCGCGCACCGCCCGCAGGTAGCCCGGGTCCAGCGGCCGCACGCCGCTCTCGCCCTGCAGCGGCTCGCAGAGCACGGCGCAGGTCTCGGGCCGGATGAGCCGTTCGATCGCCGCCGGGTCGCCGAACTCGGCGTGCACGAAGCCCTGGGGCAGCGGCTCGAAGCCCTGGTGGAACTTGGGCTGGCCGGTGGCGGCGACCGTGGCCAGGGTGCGGCCGTGGAAGGAGCCCAGCAGCGAGATCACCTCGTAGCGGCCCGGGCCGCTGTGGATGCGGGCCAGCTTGATGGCCGCCTCGTTGGCCTCGGCGCCGGAATTGCACAGGAACACCCGGTCGGCGAAGCTGTTGGCCACGAGCAGCTCGGCCAGCTCGATCTGCGGCCGGGTGTGAAACAGGTTGGACACGTGCACCAGGGTCTGCGCCTGGCGGCTGATGGCCGCGCTCACCTCAGGGTGGCAGTGCCCCAGCGAGCAGACGGCGATGCCGGCGAGAAAATCGAGATACTCGCGGCCGTCCGCGTCCCACAGCCGGCAGCCGCGGCCGCGCACCATGGCCGCCGGAAACCGGTTGTAGGTGGAAATGAAGACCCTGTTGCCCCTGTCCGCCCAATCCGCGTTGCTCATGCCACCAACTCCGTTCCGATGCCCGCGCGTGTGAAGATCTCCAGCAGGATCGCGTGCTCCTGCCGGCCGTCGATGATGTGTGCCTTGGCCACCCCGCCGGCCAGGGCCGACTTGCAGCAGTTGACCTTGGGGATCATGCCGCCCTTGATCACCCCGGCCTCGATCAGGTCGTCGATCTGGTCGCGGTAGATGGTGGAGATGAGTTCGTCCCGGCTGTTCTTGACTCCTTCGACGTCGGTGAGCAGGATCAGCTTGACCGCGTCGAGCTCCGCGGCGATGGCCCCGGCCACCAGGTCGGCGTTGATGTTGAAGGCCTGGCCGTCCTCGCCCACGCCCACCGGCGCGATCACCGGGATGAAATCCCGGTGCGCCAGGGTTTCCAGCACCTCCGGGTTGACCCGGGTGACCTGGCCGACCCGGCCGATGTCGATCAGCTCCGGCGGCCGGTCCTCACCCGCGGGCTTGGCGTGAATGGTCAGCTTGCGCGCCTGGACGAGGTCCGCGTCGCGGCCGGACAGCCCCACCGCCTTGCCGCCGCAGTGGTTGATCAGGCCGACGATCTCCTTGTTCACCTTGCCCACCAGCACCATTTCGACCACGTCCATGGTCTCGCCGTCGGTGACGCGCATGCCCTGCACGTAGCTGGGCGTGACCTGCATCTTCTCGAGGAAGCGGTTGATCTGCGGCCCGCCGCCGTGGACGATCACCGGGTTGATGCCGATGTGTTTCATCAGGATCACGTCCAGGGCGAAACTGCGCTTGAGCGCCTCGTCGACCATGGCGTGCCCGCCGTACTTGATCACCACCGTGCTGCCGCTGAACTCGCGCATGTAGGGCAAGGATTCCACCAGCACCTTGGCCTTGGCGATCTCCTCGCGCATCTTGTCCCCGTTTCCCATTGCCTTCTCCTCGTGTCGGCCGTTACCGGTGCCTGCCAAAAAAACGACCGTCATTCTACCCCCGCCCGCCCCCGGTGTAAACCGCTCTCTCGTGCCGGCGGGCAAAAGCGGCCGGGCGGAGCGCCCGAACCGCTTTACATTTCAACAGGAACCAAGTAGTATGGCCGCGCCTTGCAAAAAACAAACCTGAAACCAAAACCATCCTTTTTTCACTTGCCTTTCCGAGGACATGCCATGGGACTTTTTCTTTCCGCCGCGCGCCGCGCGCTCCTGATCTCCGCCATCGCCCTGCTGCCCGCCATCGCCTGCGCCGCGCCGACCGCCGGCAACTCCAACGAACCGATCAACATCGAGGCCAACCGGATGGTCTCCCAGGAAAACGACAACTCGGTGGTGTTCATCGGCAATGTCGAGGCCAAACAGGGCAAGCTCACCATCCGCTCCGACGAGATGACCGTGTTCTACACCGAGAGCAAGGGCGGCAAGGACAACAAGACCAGCTCGCAGATGGACCGGCTGATCTGCAAGAACAACGTCAAGATCACCCAGGAGGACTGGCTCGGCACCGGCGACCGCATGGACTACTTCGCCAAGGAGCGCAAGGTCGTCCTCTCCGGCAACGCCAAGGCCTGGCAGGGCCCGAACATGGTTTCCGGCAAGACCATCATCTATTATCTCGACGAGAAGCGGTCCATCGTCGAGCAGGACGAGTCGACCAAGGGCCGGGTGCGGGCGGTGATCCATCCCGACGCCAAGAAGTGATGTCCGGCCAGTCGTTTCTCGAAACCCGCGGTATCGTCAAGGAATACCGCAACCGGCGGGTGGTCGACCAGGTCAACCTGCAGGTGCTGAGCGGCTCGGTGGTCGGGCTGCTCGGCCCCAACGGCGCCGGCAAGACCACCACCTTCTACTCCATCGTCGGTTTCATCCGGCCGACCAGCGGCGCCATCTTCCTCGACGAGGAGGACATCACCGCCCTGCCCATCCACCAGCGGGCGGAGCGCGGCATCACCTACCTGGCCCAGGAGCCCTCGGTGTTCAGGAAGCTGACCGTGGAGGAGAACATCCGCATCGTGCTCGAACCGCTGGGCCTGAGCGCCGGCGAGATCAGGAACCGCATCGGCGAATTGCTCGCCGAGCTGAAGATCGAGCGGCTGGCCGGCAACAAGGGGCATGCGCTCTCCGGCGGCGAGCGGCGGCGGGTGGAGATCATGCGGGCGCTGGCCACCCGGCCGCGCTTCATCCTCCTTGACGAGCCCTTTGCCGGCGTGGACCCCCTGTCCGTGGCCGACCTGCAGCAAATCATCCGCGACCTCAAGCAGAAGGGCCTGGGCGTGCTCATCTCCGACCACAACGTCCGCGAGACGCTCCAGGTCTGCGATTTCGCCTACATCATGAACAACGGCCAGATCCTCACCAGCGGCGTGGCTGCGGACATCATCGAAAGCGTGGTGGCCCGCAAGATGTACCTCGGCGACAACTTCCACATGTGACGGCGATGGCCGGCGGCATGCAGCGGATCGGGATGTAGTCCATGGCGCTTGAACTCCGACAGAACCTGAAGCTGGCCCAGAAGCTGGTGATGACGCCGCAGCTGCGCCAGGCGATCAAGCTGCTGCAGCTCAGCCGCCTCGAGCTGACCGAGGCCCTGCAGGCGGAGATCGAGCAGAACCCCATGCTCGAGGAGGCCCTGCCCCAGCTCGAGACGCCGGCCAACCCGGAGGCCCTGTCCGCGGAAGAGAACACCTACCAGGCCGAGGCCGCGATCACCGACCGGGTCAAGGGCGACGACCCGGCCACCGTGGCCGAGATAAACTGGGAGGACTACGCCAACGCCTTTGACAGCGATGTCTCCTTCTCCCACGAGACCCCGCCGGCGGACGCGCCCTCGCAGTTCGATTTCATCTCCGCCACCCCGGGGCTGGAATCCTACCTGATGTGGCAGCTCACCCACCTGGAGCTGACCGCCCAGGATATCGAACTCACCCAGTTCATCCTCGGCAACCTCAACGGGCACGGCTTTCTCGAGGCGGACATCGCCGACATCCGCGCCCACTGCGGCTGCACCGAGGAGGAGGCCGAGGGCGCCCTGCGCCTGGTGCAGAGCCTCGACCCGCCCGGTATCGCCGCCCGCGACATCCGCGAGTCCCTGCTCCTCCAACTCGACCGGCTGGACGAGGAAGACCCGCTCGCCACCCTGATCGTCGATCAGCACATGGGTCTGCTCGAGGCGCGCAACTACGCCCAGCTGGCCCGCGAAACGGGCGCGCCGCTGAAGCGGGTGCAGGAGGCGGTGACGCTCATCCAGTCGCTCACCCCCTACCCGGGCAACGAGTTCAGCAACGAGCAGACCAACTACGTGGTTCCGGACGTCTACGTGTTCAAGATCGACGGCGAATTCGTCATCCAGCTCAATGACGAGGGGCTGCCGCAGCTGCAGCTCTCGGCCGAATACCAGCAGCTGCTCAAACAGAAGAACGGGCTGTCGTCGGAATCGCGCAGCTACCTGCGCGAGAACAAGCGCAACGCCGAATGGTTCATCAAGAGTATCGAGCAGCGGCAGCGGACCATCTACAAGGTGATGGAAAGTCTGCTCAAGTTCCAGCGGGAGTTCTTCGAACGGGGGGCGGGAGCGATGCGGCCGCTCATCCTGCGCGACGTGGCCGAGGACATCGGCATGCACGAGTCCACGGTCAGCCGGGTGACCTCGAACAAGTACGTGCACTGCCCCCAGGGCATTTTCGAACTGAAGTACTTCTTCTCCACCGCGGTGGCCACCGTGGACGGCGACACCGTGGCCGCGGAGGCGATCAAGAACCGCATCCGCCAGATGGTCGGCGCCGAGAACCCGGCCAAGCCGCTCAGCGACAACACCATCAGCGAGATGCTCGCCCGGGAGAACATCATGGTGGCCCGGCGCACCGTGGCCAAGTACCGTGAACAGCTGAAGATCCTGCCGGTCAAGCACCGCCGCCAGACCCGCACCGCCTGACAGCCCGCCATGCCGCCGCTCGACAGCCGTGCCATCATCCTGGACCTCAAGGCCGCCACCAAGGAGGGGGCCCTGCGCGAACTGGCCGCCCTGGCCGCGACCCGGTGCGGCCGCTGCACCGAGGAGACCCTCTACGCCGTCCTGGTCGAACGCGAGGCCATCGGCTCCACCGGCGTGGGCAACGGCGTGGCCATTCCCCACGGCAAGGTGACCGGCCTGGACGACATCCTCCTCTGCTTCGGCCGCAGCCGCGAGGGCATCGATTTCGACGCCATCGACAACCAGCCGGTGCACCTGTTCGTGCTCCTGCTCTCGCCGGCCACCAAGGCGGCCGAGTATCTCAAGGCGCTGGCCCGGGTCAGCCGCATCCTCAAGAACGAGACCACCCGCCAGGAACTGCTCGCCAGTTCCTCGCCCGAGGCCATCGTCTCCCTGTTCGAGGCCGGCCCGCCCGGCTTCTGAGCCTCCCCCGCCTCCGCCCGCCGCTGCCGGCCCGCGCGGGTCAGGTGCGGATCATCTCCGCGATCTGGAAGGCCATCTCCAGCGACTGCTCCGCGTTCAGGCGCGGGTCGCAGGTGGTCAGGTAGCGCAGGCCGAGCTGGGCGTCGGAGAGCTTGCGGGCGCCGCCGATGCACTCGGTCACGTCCTCGCCGGTCAGTTCGAAGTGCACCCCGCCCGGCACCGTCCCCTCCACCCAGTTGAGCTCGAAGAAGCAGCGCAGTTCGCACAGGATGTTCTCGAAATCACGAGTCTTGTGGCCGGATTCGGAGCTGAAGGTGTTGGCGTGCATGGGGTCGCAGGTCCAGAGCACGTTCAGCCCCTCCTTCTTGACCGCGCGCAACAGCGGCGGCAGTTTCTTGTCGATGATGCTGGCGCCGAAGCGGGTGATCAGGGTGATGCGGCCGGGCTCGTTGTCCGGGTTGAGCCGCTCGACAATGGCGAGGATATCGTCGATCCGGTAGTTGGGGCCGACCTTCATGCCCAGCGGGTTGCGCACCCCGCGCAGGAATTCGACGTGGGCGCCGTCGAGCTGGCGGGTGCGGTCGCCGATCCACAACATGTGGGCCGAACAGTCGTACCAGCCGCCGGCCACCGAATCCTCGCGGGTCAGGGCCTCCTCGTAGCCGAGGAACAGCGCCTCGTGCGAGGTGAAGAACTGGGCCTCCTTGAGCTGGGGGATGTCGGTGGCGATGCCGATGGTCTCCATGAACTTGAGCGCGTTCGAGATCTGCTTGGCCATCCGCTCGTAGGACCGGCCCATGGGCGACTGCTTGACGAACTCCTGGTTCCAGGCCTGGACCCGGTGCAGGGAGCCGAAGCCGCCGCGGGTGAAGGCGCGCAGCAGGTTCATGGTCGCGGCCGACAGGTGGTAGCCCTTGAGCAGCCGTTCGGGGTCGGGAACGCGCGCCAGCGGGTCGGGGTCGGCCGAGTTGGCCATGTCGCCGCGGTAACTGGGCATCTCCACGCCGTTGACCGTCTCGGTGTCGCTTGAGCGCGGCTTGGCGTACTGGCCGGCGATACGGCCCACCTTGATCACCGGCTTGTTGCCGGCGTAGGTGAGGATGACCGCCATCTGCAGGAGCACCTTGAGGGTCTCGCGGATGTTGGGGGCGGTGCAGCGGGAGAACTCCTCGGAGCAGTCGCCGCCCTGGAGCAGGAAGGCCTCGCCCCGGACCGCCTTGGCGAGCATGGCCTTGAGGTCGCGGATCTCGCCGGCGAACACCAGCGGCGGCAGCAGGGAGAGGGTCCGGACGATCTCCCGGTACCGCTCCCGGTCCGGCCAGTTCGGCTGCTGCAGGGCGGTGTGGTTGTGCCAGCTTGTCTTCGTCCAGGTTGCTTTCTTGTCCATCGTGGGGTTCCAGGTGATGAGTGGGTCGTGCGCCCGCTCCCGCGACTGTTGCCGGGGGAGCGGGCCGGTGTTCAGGTGCCGGCGGCCGGTTCGCAGCGGGCGCCGGCGCAGCAGATCTCGCGGTCAAAGACATTGAGGATGCGCAGCGCCTTGTCGCGCAGGCCCGGGTCGGCATACGGGGCGAACTCGCCCTGCCGGGCGAGTTCCCCGGCCTGCCGCCGGTCCGGGATGCAGTCCAGGCCCGTGGCCAGCACCCGGCCCCGGGCCGTTTCCAGCAGTTCCGCGTCGCGGCCGTTGGTGACCACGGCATAGGGAATGCGGTAGTCCGGGTCGAGCACCCGCGCCGCGGCCACTGCCGCGGTCTCCCGGGTGACCAGCGACCCGGGCCCGTAACGAACGATGAACAGCCGCCGGCCGTCCACCCGCACGGTCAGCTCGATCAGCGTCTGCACGGCGATGCTGTTGTAGCGGGTGTCGATGGTCAACCGCGGCTCAAGTTCCTCACGAACGTAGCCGAGTTGTTCGACCAGGCGGCGGGCCAGGGCCTGGCGGACACGCTCGTCGTCGGTGTCCGGGAGGGTCGCGCCGGTGAGGTAATCGTCGAGGGTGCCGTAGACGATGTGATGACCCGAGGTGTCGATCATGCGGTGGTCCGAAACAGGGGCGGGGCACGGCGAACGGACCGGGGCAGGGCCCGGACGGCTGCCGAAAGAGGATCAAGTAAGCGCATGACGGCCCTTTTGTCAATCGGCAAATTTCCGGAAACGGTTGGCACTGCGGCGGTGGCGGGCCGAGGAGGAAAGGCTCGCCCGCCGGCCCGATTTTGGGTATGCTGGGCGCGCCGTGGCCGCCCCGTGCGGCGCATGGCCGACCCTTCCCCCGCCCCGGAGGCTTTCCATGACATCCCTGTCCACCGGCACCGGCCGGCAGTGGCTGAAAATCACCTTTGCCTGCCCCGCGGTGCTGCTCGAGGCGGCCGGCGACCTGCTCGCCGTGCTCAGCGGCAGCGGCGTCGAGCAGAGCCCGCCCACCGCCGAAGGCGCCGCGGTGAGCGGCTTTTTCGAACTGCGCGACGAGGGCGATGCCCACCCGCCGGAACGGGCCGAGGCGGTGGTCGGCCTGGTCGAGGCGCGCATGGCGGAACTGTTCGCCCTGTACCGCCAGGAACCGGTGCGCGCCACCCACACCCTGCTCGCCGACGAGGACTGGGCCACCAGCTGGCAGCAGTACTTCAAGCCGTTTGCCATCGTGCCCGGCCTGGTGATCAAGCCCTCCTGGGAAGCCTACGCCCCGGCGGCCGGCGAGCGGGTCATCGAGATGGACCCGGGCATGGCCTTCGGCACCGGCCAGCATGCCTCCACCCGGATGGCGCTTGGGCTGATCGCGGCGCGCCTCGAGCAGGACCCCTGCACCCGCGCGCTCGACGTCGGCACCGGCACCGGCATACTCGCCATGGCCACGGCCCTGTTCGGCTGCACGGAGGTGATGGCTGTGGACAACGACCCGGACGCGGTGGCCGTGGCCCGGCAGAACGTGGCCCACAACCACCTTGGCGCACGGATCGAACTCGCCGCCACCCCGGTCGCCGAGATTCGCGGCAGCTTTCAGCTGGTCGCGGCCAACATCGTCCACGACGTGCTCGTCGACCTGGCCCCGGACCTGACCCGGCTCACCGCACCCGGCGGCAGCCTGGTGCTCGCCGGCATCCTCAACGGCGGGCAGGAGGCGCACATCGTCCAGGTCTACGCCGCCCTGGGCTGCCGGGTCCATGCACGTCGCTCCCAGGACGAATGGGTGGCCCTGGAACTGCTGCGCGCCTGAGCGCCGCCGTGAACCGGAGCGGGCCGCCAGCCACCGACACGGTCATGAAATTCTCCCGGCGCAAACGGCGCAGGGGTGCGCTCTACAGCCTCCGCTCCCTGCTCCGCTCGCGCCGCCCGCAGCAGGCCGTCCACACCCTGGCCAACCGGGCCACCCTGTACGCCCACGGCGGCGACTTTTTCCCGGCCCTGTTCGCGGCCCTGGACGCGGCCGCGACCGCCATCCGGGCCGAGTTCTACATCGTCCGCGCCGACGCCACCGGCGCCCGTTTCGCCCGGGCGCTCAGGGACGCGGCCAACCGCGGCGTGGACGTGGCCCTCATCTACGACACGGTCGGCTGCTTCGACACCCCTTCCGGGTATTTCCACGAACTGGCCGCGGCCGGGGTCCGCTGCCTGGCCTTCAACCCGCCCGCCTTCCGCCGCCTGCACTGGCTGGATGTGCGCAACCACCGCAAGGTGGCGGTGATCGACGGGCGCACCGCCTTTCTCGGCGGCATCAACGTGGGCGACGAGTACGCCGGTTTCGGCGACAGCCTGGCGCGCTGGCGGGACCTGGGCGTGCGGGTGGACGGCCCGGCCGCGGCCGAGCTGGACGCGATCTTCCGCAAGACCTGGGTGCGGGAGGGTCAGGACGAACTGGCGCCCTGCGCCGCCCCGCCGGCCGGTGCGGGTGACGCGGACGTGACCCTGGTCAACGGCACCCCGCACCAGGCCCGCTCGGTCATCCGCCGCTCGTTCAGCCTGGCCATGGCCGGGGCCCGTCATTCCATCCGCATCTCCACCCCCTACTTCGTGCCCGGCCCGCGGGTGCTGCGCGCCCTGCTGCGGGCGGTGCGGAGCGGGGTGCAGGTGCAGCTCATGCTGCCGTCGGTGAGTGACGTGCCCCTGGTGCAGCTGGTCAGCCGCGCCTGGCTGCGGCCGCTGCTGCAGGCCGGGGTCGAGGTCTACCTGCGCCAGGGCACCATCCTCCATGCCAAGGTGATGCTCATCGACGAGGCCTGGGCCACGGTCGGCTCGGCCAACCTGGACCAGCGCAGTTTTCACCGCAACTACGAACTGAACGCGGTGATCGACAGTCGCGCCTTCGGCGCCCAGCTGCAGCGGATGTTCGCCGATGACCTGGCCCGGTCGCGGCGGCTCGTTGCCGACGAATACGCGCACGCCGGCTGGCTGGCACGCCTGCTCGCCTGGCTGCTCTCACCGCTGGGCCGTTTTCTCTGAGCCGGGCTGCTGTGCACCCCGCGGCTTGCTTTTGCCGGCCAACTCTGGTATCCAGCAGACCCTGAACCGCCCGGCCCACGCCTCCCCTGCCCGTCTTTTGCCCAACACATCCCATGAGCGCATACGCAATCGGTATCGACACCGGCGGCACCTACACCGACGCCGTCCTGCTGGACGTCGCCACCCGCCGGGTAGTCGCCTGGAACAAGGAACGCACCACCCCGCACGACCTCAGCCTCGGCGTCCACCGGGCCCTCACCGGGCTGCTCGCCGGCTCCGTGCGGCCGGCCGACATCCGTGGCCTGAGCGTGTCCACCACGCTGGCCACCAATGCCGTGGTCGAAAATCGCGGCGCCCGGGTGGCCCTGTTCGTGCTCGGCACGGTCCGTCACTTCAAGCTGCCGGTGGTGGCGACCATCTTCTTCAAGGGCGGTCACACCATCACCGGCGAGGAGGAGGAACCGCTGGACCTGGAGGGGCTGGTGGACACCCTGCCCACCCTGGCCCCGGAGGTGGACAGCTACGCCGTGTGCGGCGCCATGTCGATAAAAAACCCCACCCACGAACTGGTGGCCCGGCAGGCGATCTCGCTCCTCGACCCCAAGCCGGTGTTCTGCTCGCACCAGGTGTCCACCCACCCGGGCATGCTCGAGCGGTCGGCCACGGCCTGTCTGCACGCCCGGCTGATGCCGCTGATGACCGATTTCCTTGCCTCCATCCAGCGCTCCATGCTCGCCGCGGGCCTCGACTGCCCCGTGACCATCATCTGCGGCAACGGCACCGGCGCTGACCTCGGGGCCATCGTCGACCAGGCGGCGGTGACCATGGCCAGCGGCCCGGCCGCCACCGCCCGCTTCGGCGCCGCCGGCGGGTCGCGGACCGCCCTGGTGGTCGACGTGGGCGGAACCACCACCGACGTCTGCCTGCTCCGCGACGGCGCACCGCGCATCAACCGCGAGGGCTGCACCATCGGCCGCTGGCGCACCCACGTGGAGGCGGTGGACATGTACACCGCCGGCGCCGGCGGCGACAGCCGCATCACCTGCCACCGGGACGGCCGCATCGAGTTGGAACCCGCCCGGGTGCAGCCGCTGGCCATGACCCCGGACCTGCCCGACCCGCGCACCTGGATGGACGCCGGCCTGGACAGCGTGCTGGTGCTGCCCGTGGCCGGGCTCGACCGGGAGGTGATCGACGCGGACCCGGTGCTCACCGCGCTCGACCGGCTCGGCCCCCTGCCGCCCTCGAGCCTGGGGGCGGAGAGCGGCATCACCGGCATCCTCCTGGAAAAGCGGCTCGAGCACCTCGCCTACCGGCAGCGGCTGGTACTCGCCGGCTTCACCCCCACGGATGGACTGCACGCCCTGGGCCGCCTCGACATCGGCGCCCGGGAACACAGCGAACGGGCCGCAATGGTGCTCGCCGCGGCCGCCGGCCTGGCCCCGGAAACGTTCTGCCGCCGGGTGGTCGAGGCCGCGGAGACGGCCATCGAGACCATCATCCTCAGCTATCTCGGCCGCACCGTCTGGCAGGACGACCAGGCCGTGCCCGTGCTCAACCGCCGCGACAACGAGCTGTTCACCCTGCGTTTCGCCCTCAAGCTGCCGCTGGTCGGCATCGGCGCCGCGGCCCGCAGCTTCCTGCCCGGGGTGGCGGAGCGGCTCGGCACCACGGTCACCTTTCTCGATCACTGCGAGGTGGGCAATGCCATCGGCGCGGCCCTGATCGGTCTCGACCAGGCCTGAGGCACGATCCCCGGCAGATCCGGGGCGGGTGCGAAAGATGGGGATTTCCCGGGCCGCCCCCCCTTTACTTCACCGGCTGAGGGCTTACTGTTGAGAGTGATTTTCGCAACCACAGGGTGACACCATGGACGCCTTCCTCCTTCAGATCGACACCTACCTGCAGAGTTCGATCATCGCCTCGCTGGCAGCAGCCTTCGCCGGCGGCCTGCTCGCCAGCCTGACGCCCTGCATCTACCCGATGATCCCGATCACCGCCGGCGTCATCGGCCACGCCAATGTCGGCGGCTCGCGCCTGCGCGGCTTTCTCCTTTCGCTCGTCTACGTGACCGGCATGGCCCTTGCCTATGCCGCGCTCGGCGTATTCGCCGCGGCCACCGGGCGGTTCTTCGGCACGATCAACTCCAGCCCCTGGACCTTCCTGCTGGTGGGCAACCTGATCCTGGTCTTCGCCCTCGGCATGCTCGAGGTGTTCAACCTGCCGAGCTTTGCCGGCCGCTTCACCAGCCGCCAGCTGGGTTTGGCCGGCATCTTCCTGGCCGGCCTGTCCTCGGCCCTGGTGGCCGGCCCCTGCACCACGCCGGTGCTCGGCACCCTCCTGGCCTACACCGCCTCGTCGCAGAACATCCTGCTCGGCGGCCTGTTGCTGTTCACCTTTTCCCTCGGCATGGGCGCCCTGCTGGTCGGGGTGGGCACCTTTTCCAGCTTCCTCACCGCCCTGCCCAAATCCGGGCCGTGGCTCGTGACCATCAAGAAAATCCTGGGCCTGCTCATGCTCGGCCTGGCCCAGTACTTCTTCGTCAAGGCCGGCACCCTGTTCCTGTAGGTTCCGGTCCATTCCCTTCCTAGAACCCTGCGAGGCCCCCTGCCATGCGTCTTCGACTCCGCCGGCTCCTGCCCCTGTTCCTGCTCCTCTGTGTCCTTGTCCTTCCCGCCGCGGCGCCGGCGGTGCAGCCGGGCCAGATGCTCGTCCCCTTCAAGGGCACGGACCTGGACGGCCAACCCTTTGACCTCGCCGAGAGCATCGGCAAGCGGCCGGTGATGCTCGTCTTCTGGGCCTCCTGGTGCCCCTCCTGCCGCACCGAGGTGCCCAAGATCAACGATTTGGCTGCCAGGTACGGGAAGCGGGGGATGGCCTTCGTGGCGGTCAACGTCGGCTTCAACGACTCGGTGGAGCGGGCCCGGACCTTCGCCCGCAAGACGGCCATGACCTACCCGGCGATCTTCGACGGCTCCGGCCAGATCACCCAGCCCTACCAGCTGCTCGGCGTGCCGACCATCATCATCGCCGACAGCAGCGGCGTGATCCAGTTCCGCAATTTCGCCACCCCGGAGATCACCGAGGAGCACTTCAGCCGGCTGAACGCGAACTGAGCGCGGCCGGGCCGCACTCAGGGTTCCCGGTCGGGGCTGACCAGCGGGTAGGCCGCCAGCACTTCCGGCGGGATGGTGCGCGGCCGGCCGGTGTGCAGGTCGCAGAAGATGAACACCGTTGCCGCCACCGCCAGCACGGTGTCGTCGGCCGGGCGGTGGAACCTGAATTTCCGCAGGGTGCGGATCTTCTGGAAATCGGCCACCCAGGTGTACACGGTGAGGGCGTCGCCGGCGTAGGCGGAGTGGAGGTACTCGATGGTGTGCGAACGGATGATCCAGGTGCGGCCCATGGCCGCGTAGCGTTCCTGCGGCCAGCCGAGCGCGGCCGAGTGGTGCATGGCCGCGTCCTGCATCCACTGCACGTACTGGACGTTGTTGACGTGGCCGTTGGCATCGATGGCGCTCGCCGGCACCACCAGTTCCATCCGGCCGACACCGCTCACGGCCGCTCTCCGGCCGGGGCGTCGAAGCCGGCGAGGTTGCGGCCGGTGGCGGCGAGCAGCCGCTGCGCCGCCAGGTCGCGGGCGGCCAGGGCCAGCGCCAGCCGCCCGTAGGTGGCCACCAGGTCGCGCTGGGCCTCGTTCAGGCGGATCAGCGGGGATTCGCCCGCCTCGTATTCATTCTGCGCCAGCTGCCGGTTCTCCTCCACCAGGGCCACGGTCTCCCGCTGCAGCCGCACCTGCTCCGCAGCCGAGGCGAGCAGGGCCAGGTCACGGCGGATCTCGCCGGCCACCTCGTTGCGCAGTCCGGCCAGGGTGTAGGCGGCCTCCCGGCGGGCCTGCCTGGCCTCGGCCAGGCGCGCCCGGTCGGCGCCGCCGGCGTAGAGGTTCCAGGCCATCTGCACGCCCACGGTGTTGCCGAAGTTCTCGTCATCCAGGCCGGGGTCGCCCTCGCGGGCCCCTTCCACCGCGCCCACGGCCTGCACCCGGGGATAGAACGGCGCCTTGGCCATACCGGCCGCGGCCTCGGCCCCGCGCACCACGCTTTCCAGCCGGCGGATGTCCGGCCGCACGGCCCGGGCCTCCCGGATGAGGGTATCGGCATCGCCCTCCGGCGCGGCCGGGTCCGCCTGCCGGTCCTGCGCCTGCAGGCGGAGGCCGTCCGGAAAGCGCGCCTCGGCCAACCCCATGAGCGCGGCCAGGCCGTACCCGGAGGCCTCGAACTCGCGCTGGCTGCGCAGCACCCCGGTACGGGCCGCATTGAGCTGCACCTTGATGTTGAGGATGTCGCCCCAGGGGCCGGCGCCGACGTTGTAGCGGTTCTCGGCGTCCTCCAGCTGGCGGAGGTAGAAGGTCTCATCGGCCCGGTAAATATCGTTGTTGGTCTGGGCGAGCTGGGTGTTGACAAAGGCCTCGGCCACCGCGCCGACCAGCAGCCGGCGGCTGTCCGCCAGGCCGGCGGCGGCCGACTGCTCGTCGTACTCGGCCTGCAGCCGTTTGAAACGGCGGAAAAAACCGTCGAACAGCACCCAGGTGGCCTGCAGACCTGCGCTGTACACCTCGAGCGTCCGGTCGGTGGATCCGCCCAGCAGGGCGGCCATGGCCGGGTCGAAGCGGGTGCCGCTCTCCGCCAGCCGCTGGCGGGAACCGCCGCCGCTCAGGTCCAGGCTCGGCCACCAGGCAGCCGCCGCCTGCTCGACCCGCGCCCTGGCCTGCTCGACCCGGGCCCGGGATGCGGCCATGTTCGGGTTGGCGGCCAGGGCAACGGCCTGGGCGGTGTGCAGGTCGAGCACCCGCACCGCGGCCAGGTCGGCCGCGGGCAGCCCCTCCCCGCTGGCCCACAACGGCCCCGCTCCCAGCACAAGACTCAAGACTGCTGCCAGCAGAAAACGCATACCTTCCTCCGCACCACCCGTCATGTGTTCCCCCCGCCGCCCGCCACCTGCGGCTCCCCTGTGTCAGGCCCCGGCCGCCCCGCGGCCGCGCCCACTATAAACCAGATCGATCCCCCGCCGGCACAAAAAAGCGGCCCGCTCAGCCCGGGCCGGCGAGGCGCAGGCGGGCGTCCAGGGCGAGCAGCCTGCCGTCGTCGGTCAGCCGCACCGGGTTGAGGTCCAGCTCGGCGATCTCGGGGCAATCGGCGAGCAGCTGCCCCACCCGCACCACGGCCCGGGTAAAGGGGCCCGGGTCCACCGCCGGCCGGCCGCGGAAACCCGCGAAGAGCCGGGCGCAGCGCAACCGGCCGAGCGCGGCCCGCACCTCGGCCTCGGCCGTGGGGCAGAGCAGCCGGGCCACGTCAACGAACAGCTCCACGTATACGCCACCGGAACCGAACACCACCACCGGCCCGAACACCGGATCCTGCAGCCCGCCGATGAACAGGTCGTGCCCCGCCGGGGCCATGGGGGCGATGCGCACGCCGGCGAGTTCCGCCTCCGGCCGGTGACGGGCGAGGTTCGCACGGATGGTCGCAAAGCCCCGTTCCGCCTCCTCCGGCGAGTCGATGCCCACGAGCACCCCGCCCACCTCGGTCTTGTGCAGCACCCCGGCCGCCACCACCTTGAGCACCACCGGGCAGCCCATGGCCGCGGCCAGTCGGCCCGCCTCCGCAGGGGTGCGGGCCACGGCCGAACCCAGCCCGGCAAGGCCGCAGCAGGCCACCAGGGCCAGCGCTTCCTCGCCCACCGCGCCGTCGCGCCCGGCCAGCCAGGCCGCGGCCGCCTGCCGGTCCACCTCCGGAACCGGGTCCGGGGCAAAGGGCGCGGCCGTTTGCTGCTCGTGATAGCGCATCTGCCGCTCGAGCGCGTCCAGGGCCTCCTCCGGTCCGGCGAACACCGGCACGGGCAGCCGCTCCTTGAGTTCGGCCAGGGCCGGCGGGTGACCGTACAGGGCCAGGGCCAGCGGCTTGTCCGCCCTGCGCGCCACCTCGGCCGCGGCCGTGTAGAAGTCGGTGGTGAACATCCCGGTGAACACGTCCGTGCCGCCGGGAGGCATCCGCGGCCACTGGCTGGCAAAGACCGCCCCGTCCACCCGGTCGCTGGCCAGCACCCCTTCGAACAGGGCCGGGTAACGGTCCACCCGGTAGAGGTCGCCCAGGTCCAGGGGGTTGCCCGGGCGGATGATGCCGGCGTTGGCGATGGTCGCCAGCTCCCGGTAGAACGGTTCGCCCGGATCGGCAAAGGCAAAGCCGCGCCGCTCGGAGCGATCGGCCATGGCCACGCCCAGGCCGCCCGCCGGACTCATGAGCATGATCCGCCGGCCGCGCATCGGCGGCAGGTCGAAGGCCCGGGCGGTGGTGACGAAATCGCGGAACCGGTGGATGCGGATAATGCCGGCCCGGGCAAAGGCCGCGTCCACCACCCGGTCGTCGCCGCCCAGGGAGGCGGTGTGGCTCATGGCCGCCCGGCCGCCGCCGTCGGTGGTGTTCGCCTTGTAGACGATCACCGGCTTGCCGGCCCGTGCGGCCGCCTCGATCAGCCGGCGGCCGTCGGCGATGCTCTCCAGGTACAGGCCGATCACCCGGGTGGCGGGGTCCGCGCCCAGGAACTCGAGGAAATCGACCTCGTCCAGGTCGAGCCGGTTGCCGATGCTGGCGAACCGGGCCAAACCGAGCTGCTCGCTCTCCAGGAGGTTCCAGAGGAACAGCCCGAGGCCGCCGCTCTGGGAGATGAACGAGAACGAACCCGGCCGCACCGGCAGGGCGGGCACGAACGGCAGGCACAGGCCGCTGGTGGTGTCGGCCAGGGCAAGCCCGTTGGGGCCGACGAAACGGATGGCGTGGCGGCGGGCCGCGGCGCGCACCTGCTCGGCCAGTTGGAGGCCGGCCTCGCTCGACTCGTTGAAGCCGCCGGCCTGGATGGCCAGCCGGCGGATACCGGCGCGGCCGCAGTCCTCCACCGCGGCCGGCACCTGCCGGGCCGGGATGAGCAGCACCGCCAGGTCGGGCGAAAAGGGCAGATCTGCGGCGCTCGCACGGATGTCGAGGTCGTCGCCGCCATCGCCCGCGGCCTGGGGGTTGATGCCGACGATCGGCCCGCGGAAGCCCCAGCGGCGGCAGTTGTCGACAATGACCCGGGCGGTGTTGCCCGGCCGGCGGGACAGGCCGTAGATGGCCAGCGACCGGGGAGCGAAGAAGCGGTCCATGACTGTTCCGGTAAAAGTTCAGGAAAAGGTGGTGTTTTTCGCGCCAAAAAGGCGCACCGGCCCTATAGTAGAGGAAAACGATCCGGAATGCGCGCACAAATCCCGATGCGCGGGGTTGTGCCGCTCTTCAGTGCACGGAGGAACGACCATGAACGAACAACCGCGGAAAAACCCCCTGACCAACCGTTACGAACTCGACCTGGAGGGCAAACTTGCCTACCTGGCCTACGAGGAGCGGCCCAACGGAGCGGTGGTCTTCACCAGCACCTTTGTGCCCCCTGAACTGCGCGGCAAGAACGTGGCCGCCATCCTCACCCGCTTCGCCCTCGAGGACGTTCGCGCCCAGGGCCGCACGGTGGTGCCGCAGTGTTCGTATGCGGCCGCCTACCTGGAGCGCAACCCCGAGTACGCCGACCTGCGCGCGGCCTCCTGACCCGGCCGGGCGGGCCGTTGACAGCGGCCCGCCGTGCCGGTACGGTCTCTGTCATCAAGGCCCCACCCGGGCCGACCCCATTCCGTAAACCACACCAATCAAGGAAGCCCCATGACCGCCATGCGCTACACGCCCAAGGACGAAATCGACGCCCGCGTGCGCACCCTGCAGCAGACTCTCGATCAACTGGGCCTGGACGGCGCCCTGGTCGTCCACCACACCAACCTGTTCTACCTGAGCGGCACCTCCCAGGCGGCCCACCTGTTCGTGCCGCGCACCGGCGAGCCGCTGCTCATGGTCCGCAAGAGCTTTGCCCGCGCCCGCCGGGAATCGCCCCTGGCCGGGATCATCGAGGTGCGCAGCCTGAAGACGATCCCCCAGGAGCTGGCCGAGCGGGGCTTTTGCCTCGACGCCCTTGGCCTTGAACTGGACGTGATGCCGTACAAGACCTGGCAGTTCTACCAGAAGGTGTTCGCCGCCAGCACGATGCAGGACATCGGCGAGCCGATCCGCAGCCAGCGCCGGATCAAGTCTCCCTACGAGGCCGACCTGCTCCAGGAGTCCTGCGCCGTGCTCGACCAGGTGTTCGCCGAGGTGCCGGCCATGCTCCGCGAATCCATGACCGAGATCGAACTGGCCAGCCTGTTCGAGGCGGCCATGCGCCGGCGCGGCTACGCCGGCTGCAGCAAGATGCGCGCCTTCAACCAGGACTTCTTCCTCGGCAACGTGACCAGCGGCGGCAGCGGCGCCGAACCCTCCTACTTCGACGGCCCGGTTGGCGGCAGCGGCCTGACCCCGGCCAACAACCCGCACGGCGCCGGCTGGAAGCGCATCGGCCGCGACGAGGTGGTCTACATCGACTACACCTGCGTGATCAACGGCTACACCGCCGACGGGGCGCGCATGTTCGTCATCGGCGACGTCTCCGCCGAGCTGCGCGCCGCCCACGAGGCCGCCCTCGCCATCCAGCGGGAACTGGTGGGCATGCTCCGCCCGGGTACAATCTGCGAGGAGGTCTACCTGCGCGCCGAGGAGATGGCCCGGGAGATGGGGCTGGCCGAGCATTTCATGGGCCTGGGCCCTGACCGGGTGCGCTTCATCGGCCACGGCGTCGGCCTGGAGCTGGACGAATACCCGATCTTCGCCAAGGGGGTGCGCACCGCCCTGGAACCGGGCATGACCTTTGCCCTGGAACCCAAGTTCGTCTTTGCGGAAGGGGCCATCGGCACGGAGAACACCTTCCTGCTCACCGCGGACGGGGTCCGCGTGCTCACCCATGCTCCGGAGACCATCACCCGGGTTTAGGCCGCCCCGAGGCAGAGGGACGCCGGCAGCGACCGGATGCGGGCGGCGGCGAACAAATCGCTTGACATCCTTTGCGGGCGTGCCATGATGAGAATATAATGAGTTGATTTATCGATACTATTTCTCATCCTCAAAGCCATGAAGTCGATCCTGCAGACCATTTTCGGCCACCAGCCCCAGGAACCGGCGGCTGCTCCACCGCTGGTGCGGGAAGATTCCTTCGCCGCCGTTCCGGCGGGAACCGCCGCGGCCCTCCAGGGCGATATCGCCGCCATCGCCCTGGAGAACATCTTCCAGTTCCTCGACCTGGCCGCCCTCACCGGCCGCCTCGACATCCGCTCCCCGGCCAACAGCGGCAGCTTCTATTTCCGCAACGGCGCCCTCACCCACGGGGTGCTGCGCGTCAGTCAGCGGCGCATCGGCGAGATCCTGCTCGAATCCAACCTGATCACCACCGACCAGCTGCAGGAATGTCTGCGCCTCCGCGAACAGGCGCGACCCCCAAGGCGGTTCGGCCAGATCCTGCTCGACCAGGGCTACATCCCGCCGGCGAAACTCGATGGCTCCCTGCTCCAGCAGATGAAGGAGGCCTTCTTCGAGACCCTTTCCTGGCACGAGGGCAGCTTCGTCTTCTACCCCAAGCTGGTGCCGGCCCCGGAGGAGGTGCAGACCCGGGCGCGCATCGACAGCCTGCTGCTCGAGGGCATGGTGCATCTCGACGAGGCCGCCGACTGACCCGTCGGCGGACCTCCGCCCCATTGCCCGGCTCCGCTTTTCCGCTGCACCCCGGCCGCCGTCGTCGCGACCGGGGATTTTTTCACTGCCGGTCGCGGTCGCGGGCGGCAATCCGCTTGCAAAATGCTCGACAGCTGATACCTTTCCGGCCGGCACCACCACGCTGTCGGGCTGCGGTGGACAACCCCAACGGACAGGGCACATGGAGCAGGAAAAAATCTTCGCACGGCTGCTGCCGATCATCACCCGCTACTACCGGGAGCAGGGTTCGGGCCCTTTTGTCGACTACCTCGATCCGGACGACCTGGACGAGCGACTGCAGCTCGACAACGGCGGCGGCCGCCAGGACTGGGAGGAGCTGTTCACCTGGGTGGAGCAGTACCTGCGGCATGCGGTCAAGACCGGCCACCCGGGCTACGTCAACCGCATGTGGGCCGACGCCAACCTGCCCTCGGTGATCGGCGAGATGATCACCGCCATCACCAACACCTCGGCCTGCACCTACGAGACCGCGCCGGTGTCGACCCTGATGGAGAAGTACCTGCTGCGCACCATGCTCGAGCTGGCCGGTTTCGAGAACGGCAGCGCGCAGATGACCACCGGTTCGAGCAACGCCAACATGATCGCCATGATGGCGGCCCGCAACACCCGCGACGCGGCCATCAAGCGGTCCGGCCTGTCCGGCCGGCCGCAGCTCTACGGCTTTGTCAACGCCGACGCCCACTACTCCATGGACCGGGCGGCCAACATCCTCGGCATCGGCATTGAAAACCTGATCAAGGTTCCGGTGGACGACCACGGCCGCATGACCGGGCCGGCCCTGGAGGCGGCCATCGAGACGGTGCGGGCCGCGGGCGGCGAGGTGTTCTTCGTCGCCGCCACGGCCGGAACCACGGTGCGCGGCGCCTACGACCCGCTGGAACCGCTCATCGCCCTGCGCGCCCGCCACGGATTCTGGCTGCACGTGGACGGGGCCTGGGGCGGGGCCGCGATCTTCAGCGACCGGCTGCGGCTCCAGTATCTCGAAGGACTCGAGCAGGCCGACTCGTTCACCCTGGATTTCCACAAGATGCCGGGCACGGCCCTGATGTGCAACGTGCTCCTGTTCAACAACCGGCCGATGCTGCTGCGCGAGGTGTGCAGCGCCGGGGACGAGTCCTACATCTTCCGCGCCGGGCCGGACGGCGACGTCCGCGACCTGGGCACCCTGAGCCTGCAGTGCGGCCGGCGGGTGGACAGTCTGAAGTGGTTTCTCGACTGGAAGTTCTACGGCCGGGAGGGACTGGCGGCGCGGGTCGAGGGGTTTCTCGACCTCTGTTGCTACGCCGAGGAGCAGATCGTCGGCAACGACGCGCTCGAGATGGTGGTGCCGCGGGAATCGTTCAACGTCTGTTTCCGCTTCCGCACCCCGCCCGGCGTCGATCCGGCCGGGTTCAACGAGGAACTCCGCACCCGCATGCACCACCGCGGTCAGTACCTGGTGGGCACCGGCCCGGTGAACGGCGAGCTGGCCCTGCGCCTGCTGATCACCAATGTCCACGTGGACCGGCCGGCCATCGACGACTTCCTGGCCACGGTGGTTGCCACCGGCCGGGAACTGCTCGCCGAGCGCGGCCTCTGCGCGATGCCGGGCGCGGGGTGCGGGCCATGAGCGAGGGCGAATTTCGCATCACCCAGAAGGAGGCGGCGGACTTCCTCCAGGTGTCCACCAAGTCGATCAGCCGCTACCGCAAGCGCGGCCTGCCGCACCAGTTCATCCTCAACCCGGTGACCGGCAAGCAGGAGGTCCGCTTCCGCCGCGCCGACCTGGAACGCTGGCACGAGGGGCGCCAGCTGCTGGCCACCTACGGCCGTGACGGCGAGGAGGCTGCCGCGCCGGGCCCGCAGGCCGGTGGCCGGCCGTCGCCCGTTCCCCGGGCTGACGACCAGGGGTTTCTCAATGAACTGCTCGCCGTCTACCGGGAAGAGATCGAGATCCTGCGCGACCAGGTGGAGGACCTGCGCGAGCAGCTGGCGCGGCGCGACCGGCAGATCGACGACCTGATGCGGCTGATGGTCGGCCTGCAGCTCGAATACAAGCCGCTCGCCGCCCATCCTGCGGACGCCGCGACCCATCCGGGCATGGCAGGAGGCGCGCCGGCGCACGAGCCCGGTCCCTCCGTCGGGGTGTACGAGGCGCCCATCGTCATCGACCTGCCGCCCGGCCCGCCGTCCCCGGTCGAGCCGGCGCCGAAGCGTTTCAGCCGCGACCGGCTGGCCGCCTCGGTGCTGGAACTGCGCCGCCGGGGCAAGGGCTACGAGGAGATCGCCCGCGGCCTCAACCGCCTTGGCGCCGCCACCCTGTCCGGTCAGCCGCAGTGGACGGTGGCCGAGGTACAGGCGCTCTTGCCGCCCTTGGTCGCGGGCAATGGCCCCCCGCCCGGCGGGGAGCCGCTTTGAGCGGGATCGCAACCGGATTCAGTAGAGTTTGAGCAGCCGGTCCATCTCCTCGGCCTTCATGGTGAAGCTGTGGGCCGCGGTGGGAAAGGCGCGGTTCTGCACCTCCTCCCGGTACTGGCGCAGGGCCTCGCCCACCGGCTCGTTGATGCGCGCGTACTGTTTGACGAACTTGGGCGTGAACCGGTCGTAGAGCCCGACCAGGTCGTGGATGACCAGCACCTGGCCGTCGCAGTCCGGACCGGCGCCGATGCCGATGGTGGGGATGGCCAGCCGGCCGGTGATGTGCTCGGCCAGCGGCGCCGGGATGGCCTCGAGCACGATGGAGAAACAGCCCGCCGCCTCCAGGGCGAGGGCATCGTCGATCAGCTGGCGGGCGGCCTGGGCGCTCTTGCCCTGGACCTTGAAGCCGCCCAGGCTGGTGGCGGTCTGCGGGGTCAGGCCGATGTGCCCCTGCACCGGGATGCCGGCCGCGACCATGGCCGCAACGGTCTTGGCCATGGTTACGCCGCCCTCGACCTTGACCGCGTCCGCCCGCCCCTCCTTGAGAATCCGCACCGCGTTGTCGATGGCCGCCGGGATGGAGCTCGAACACGAGCCGAACGGCATGTCCGTGACCACCAAAGCGTGCTCCACGCCGCGCACCACCGCCCTGGTGTGGTGGATCATCTCCTCCATGGTCACGGACACGGTGTCCGTATAGCCCAGCACCACCATGCCCAGGCTGTCACCCACCAGCACGATGTCCATGCCGGCCTGGTCCGCCAGTCGCGCCCAGGGGTAGTCGTAGGCGGTCACCTCGGCGATCGGGGTGGCGTTCTTGCGGTTCCTGATGTCCGGGATGGTCAGCTTCCTGTCGTGCATTGTCCTCTCCTTGGCTAAGATGACGGCAATGAACCGAGCGGTTCACAGCCGGTCGGCAACGGTGGCCTCCAGGGCCTGGACCAGCTGGGTGAGCAGCAGGTTCACCGGCGTGTCCACCCCGGCCGCCCGGCCCCGTGCGACCACGGCGCCGTTGATCGCGTCGATCTCGGTGGGCCGGCCGCGGAGGATGTCCTGGAGCATGGAGGCGCGGTTGTCGGCGGTGCGCAGGCACACCTCGCGGACCCGCTCCAGCTGCCGCTCGCCGTCCAGCCCGATGCTGAGCGCCCGGGCCACGGCCACCGCCTCGGCCACGGCCCGGGCCATGAGCAGGTCGCACTCGGGGGTCTGCGCGAGCACACCGTTGGGCACGCGCAGCAGCGCGGTCAGGGCGTTGATGCCGACATTGACGATCAGCTTGGACCAGAGCAGGCTGTCCACGTCGTCGCTGATGCGGGTTTCCAGGCCGGCGCGGGTGAACAGCCCGGCCACGGCGGTGATGGCCTCCTCCCGTCCGGGCGGGATACCGAGCACGGTGGGACCGCTGCCGGCATGGCGCACCCGGCCGGGAGCAAGCAGGGTGGCGGCCTGGGAGGTGACCCCGGCCGCGGCCCGCTGTGCGCCGACCGCGGCAACGAGCTGCTCGAGGTTGCCGAGGCCGTTCTGCAGGGTGAGCGCCAAGCCGTCCGCGGCCAGCAGGTCGCGGGCCGTGGCCGCCGCCTGCGCGGTGGCCCGGGTCTTGGTGCAGACGAGCACCAGGTCCGCCCGGCGACCGTAGTCCTGCGGGTCGGTGAGCACCCGCACCGGCACCCGGCGGGTCGCGCCGTCCAGGTCGACGAGGGTCAGGCCGTGGCCGCCCATGACCGCCGCATGCTCCTGGTTGGTGGTCAGCAGGCTCACCGCGGCATGCGGCGCGAGCAGGGCGCCGAACAGGCCGCCCATGGCGCCGGCGCCGATGATCAGCAGTTCCATGGTTCCTCCTCACCGGCGGGCCGCCGGTGGGGTCAGTTATAAACCATCGCGACAAAAGGTCAACGAGAACGGGGGTTGCCCACCGCCCAGGGGGCGACAGGCCGACCCGTCCCGCACCCGGGGAGCCTTCCATGCAGCTCTACATCTGGCGCCACAGCAAGCATTTCTCCAGCTGGTCCATGCTCGACGAACCCCACATCCACAAGGAAAACTACCTGCAGGCCGACGTCACCGTGCTGGCCGAATCCAGGGAAGCGGCCCTGCAGTTGCTCGACCGTAGTGGTCGATGGAACGTCGAGGACCTGCGCCGCCTCGAGCCCGAGGTCATCCCCCTGGACACCGAACGCATCGTCCACAGTCACGTCGACGGCCGCTAGCCGGCCGGCCCGGCGCCGGCGCGGCTTTTTCTCCTGTGCACGGTGGGGAAAAGGCGGTAAGGTGCCCCCAGTCGTCGCGCCGGTCCGGGCAACCCGGCCACGCGCCATCGGTCCGTCCCGACCCGCCGGCAGGCGCATCCGGGACGGCGCGTCACCCCTGCCAGGATCCTCTCCCATGGTACAGCCCGCAACGAACCTTCTGGCCAGACGGGTCAGCCTGTACGAGGCGACCGCCATCCTGTTCATCATCGCCATCATCTGGATCGACGAAATCCTCGACATCCCCTACGTGCTCCTCGGCGGCCCGGCCACCCCGATCAACTGGCGCGAGTCCCTGTTCGAGAGCGTCATCATCCTCATCATCGGCGCGGTGATCATCCGCCACACCCACCGGCTGCTCATGCGGGTCGGCCAGTTGGAGAGCACCCTGCCGGTCTGCGCCTCCTGCGGCAGGATCCGGGCCGATGCCGAATTCTGGCAGGGAGTGAAGGAGTACCTCGCCAGCCGCTCGAAAAACGGCGCCGGCCACAGCGTCTGCCCGGACTGCCTGCACAAATACTACCCGGAGCTGGCGCGACCGGAGACCGACAGCACCGGCGCCGCCTAGACGGACCGTCCCGCCCCTGCCCCACGCCCCCTCCCATGACCGATCAGGCCGAGACCACGCGCACCCTGCGCGCCCTCTGCGTGGCCGAACGGTTCCGGTTCGACCCGCTCCATGAAGAACTCGCCCGCCGGCAGCACGCCGTCCGCCGACGCGAGGTGATCGTCCTCACCCCGGGAACCGGGGTGTTCGCCTTCCTGTTCGAATACGGCGTCTGCGTGCTCTGCGGCTACGAAGACGAAGCGGAACGGCAACTGGTCGACCTGCTGCGCCGGCACGCGGTCCACCCCCTGGAGCCGGCGGTCGAGGAGGAACTCTCCTACCGGCGGAGCCTGGACGAGGGGATACGCATCCGCCACGACCTGATCGAACTCGACGACATCGCCGAACCCGTCTGCCAGGCCCTGGCCCACGCCCTGGCCCAGTCCACCCGGCTGGCCTCGTTCGAGACCGCCATCGAGGAGACCATCAACCGCACCCGCTTCATTCCCGAGACCCTCGCCCGCACCGGCGCCATCGCCCTGAGCCGGCGGAGCCTGGCCCGGGAGCGCGGCCGGGTCTACCTGGAAAAGGCGCACATCGTCCTCCAGTTCAACCTGCTCGACACACCCGAGTTCCTCTGGGAGTACCCGGAACTGGAACGCTACTACCTCGCCCTCGCCCGCTACCTGGAGATCCGGCCGCGGGCCGCGGTGCTGGCGAACCGGCTGGAGGTCATCCAGGAACTGCTCGAGATGATGGCGGACGAGCAGAAACACCGCCATTCGAGCCTGCTCGAGTGGATCATCATCGTGCTCATCGCCATCGAGATCGTCCTGTTCTTCGTCAAGTAGGGGCAACGGACCCTTTCCTTTTGCCCCTGGCGGCCGGGATGTATATGGTAAAGAGAAACATTGACCGAAGACCGCCCAACCAAGCCCTACCCGCACGGAGGAGCCTGTCATGAAGATCCTGATCACCGGAGGCACCGGATTCGTCGGCTCGGCCCTGACCGCCCGCCTGCTCACCGCCGGCCACGAGGTGACCGTCATCGGCAGCAGCCCGCAGTGCCGTCTGCCCGCCCACCCGCAGCTCACCTACGTTTCCGCCAACACCACCCGTCCCGGCGACTGGCAGCGGCATGTGGCCGCCCAGGACGCGCTCGTCAACCTGGCGGGCCGCTCGGTCTTCAACCTGTGGACCGAGTCGTATAAAAAGAGCATCTACGACAGCCGCATCCTCACCACCCGCAACCTGGTGGACGCCCTGCCGGCGGGGAGCGAGGCGGTGCTCTTGAGCACTTCGGCGGCCGGCTTCTACGGGAACGGCGGCGAGGAGGAAAAGACCGAGTCCAGTCCGGGCGGCGACGATTTCCTCGCCCGGGTCTGCCGCGACTGGGAGGCCGAGGCCAACCGGGCCGCGGACAAGGGCGCCCGGGTGGCGGTGATGCGCTTCGCGGTGGTGCTCGGCCGCGGCGGCGGCGCCCTGGCCACCATGAAGCTGCCCTTCCGGCTTGGGTTGGGCGGACCCATCGGCAGCGGCCGCCAGTGGTTCCCGTGGATTCACCTGGACGACCTGGTGGGGGCGATCCTCTTCCTGCTCGACTGCGAGGACTGCCGCGGACCGTTCAATTTTTCCGGACCGCAACTGGTGCGGCAGAAGGAATTCGCCCGGCAGCTCGGGCATGTGTTCCGCCGGCCCGCCTTTCTGCCGGTGCCGGGCTTTGTCATGAAGCTCGGCCTGGGCGAGTTCGGCCGGTCGCTCCTCCAGGGCCAGAAGGTTCCGCCGCGGGCCCTGACCGAGCGCGGTTTCCAGTTCCTCCATCCGGAACTGGAGCCGGCCCTGCGGGATCTCCTGCATGACTGACGCCCGCTTCGTCGCCGCCTCGACCTTCCCCGGCACGGCCCGCGCCCTCTACGACTGGCACAGCCGGCCGGGGGCGCTGGAGCGGCTGACCCCGCCCTGGGAACGGGTGGCGGTGCTGTCCCGCACCGGCACCATCGAACCCGGTGACGAGGTGGTGCTGCGGCTCCACGCCGGCCCGATCCCCTACCGCTGGCACGCCCGCCATCTGGCCGCCGAGCCCGGCGTCTTCTTTCGGGACATCCAGCTGCGCGGCCCGTTCGCCCGCTGGACCCACACCCACCGCTTCACCGACAGCGCGGACGGCGCCCGGCTCGAGGACGAGATCGACTACGCCCTGCCCGGTCACCGCTTCCTGCCCGGGTGGGTGCACCAGCGGGTCGAGGCCGAACTGGCGCGGATGTTTGCCCACCGCCACGCCACCCTGGCAGACGACCTGCGCCTGCACGCCCGCTGCAGCACCCGGCCGCTCAACCTCCTCATCAGCGGCGCCAGCGGCGTGCTCGGCGCGGCCCTCAAGCCCCTGTTGACCACCGGCGGACACCAGGTGTGGACGCTGGTGCGCCGACGACCGGACCGCAGCCGGGGCGAGATCCACTGGAACCCGGAGCGGGACGAACTCAACCTGGCCGGACTGCCGCCCTTTGACGGCGTCATCCACCTGGCCGGCGACAACATCGGCGAGGGCCGCTGGACCGATGCCAAGAAACGACGCGTGATCGACAGCCGCGTGCTCGGCACCGGCCTGCTCGCCCGCACCCTGGCCGCCCTGCCGGTGCGGCCGGCGGTGCTGCTCAGCGCCTCGGCCGTCGGCTTCTACGGCAACTGCCTCGACTGCTGCATGCGCGAGGAGGATCCGGCCGGCGGGGACTTCATCTCGGATGTCTGCTCGCTCTGGGAACATGCCGCCACCCCGGCCGCGGACGCGGGCATCCGCACCGTGTTCCTGCGCATCGGCGTGGTGCTCAGCCCCCGGGGCGGCGCCCTGCAGCGGCTGCTCGCCACGCGGGCGGCGGGCTTCCCGCGCCGCTTCGGCCAGGGCGACCAGTACATCAGCTGGATCGCCATCGACGACATGATCGCGGCCATCCTCCACACCCTCACCTGTGCCGACCTGACCGGCCCGGTGAACATCGCCGCGCCCCGGCCGGTGACCAACGGCGAGCTGCTGCAGACCCTGGCCCGGGTCGTGCGCCGGCCGCTGCTGCCGCCCGTGCCGGCCCGCCTGCTGCAGGCCGTGTACGGCCAGATGGCCGTGGAGGTGCTGCTCGGCGGCTGCCGGGTGGCCACGGACAAGCTGCAGCGATCCGGCTTTACCTTCCGCCACCCCCGCCTGGAAGGGGCCCTCTCTGCCCTTCTCGGCAGACCACCCGTAGACCCGACCTCCGAAGGACCCCGCCCGTGAGCTGGAAACTGAAGACCCTGCTGCTGGTCATGATGACCACGGCGCTGACCTGCGGCTTTCTCCACCACCTGGTGCCGCCGACCGTGATCAACTTCGAGCGGCTGCACATCTTTCTTTTCAACCTGTGCAGCGGCGGCACCCTGCTCGTCTACTTCACCGAGGGCCAGCCCGCGCTGTCCAGGCGCGGGGTGACCTTCCTCGCCCTGGCCGTGGCCTTTGCCGTTGCCGCCTTTCTCCAGTGGTACCCGGCGGCCATGCTCATCCCGCTGGCGCTGGCCAAGCTGGTCGAGGACGTGCGTATCGACCATTTCGGCAGCCGCTGGCCCCGCGGCCTGTTCTCGCCGCGGGAGCGGGTGGCGCGCAAGTTCCACCAGGCGGCCCTGCTCTGCCTGTCGCTGGGGCTGCTGTTCTCAAGCCCGGTGATCCTCAACTCGGTCTACCTCAAGTGGTGGACCATCGAGAAACTCAAGCTCGACACCTTCTTTCTCGGTTTTTCCTTCCCCATCTCGCTCATTTCCATGTCGGTCATCTTCTCGCTCATGCAGCATGCCCGCATCCGCCTGACCGCCGTGCTCAAGGAGGCCGCCTTCTGGACCGTGAACCTGGGGGTGATCATCTTCTTCCTGTTCATCCTGGCCGAGATGTTCTACTCCCAGGTGGCCATCGCCACCCTGCTCTTCCTGGCGGTGGCGCTCATCCTCCATCTCTACTGGCACGAGGGCATCCAGTTGCAGCAGAAGGCCTTTCTCACCTCGGGCATCCTCTTTCTGCTCATCACCTCGATCACCGGCATCGGCTACATCCTGCTCACCTTTTCCCGCTACTACACCCCGGAGATCAGCCACCCGCTGCTGCGGCTGCACGCCTTCACCGCCCTCTACGGCTGGAACCTGAGCGGGCTGGCGGTGATCAGCCGGCACGGCGACTTCCCCTTGAAGCTCCATTCGCGCCAGGTGATCCTGCTCCACTGGCTGACCGTGCTCGTGCTCTGCCCGCTGGGCTACTTCCAGCCGGTGTTCGCGGTGCTCGCGGTGGTCGCCTACACCTGGCTCCTGGCCCGGCTGTTCTTCAACCGCGGGGCCGTGGACGAGCGGCTGACCGCGGTGCAGGACGAGCACCTGGCCGCGGCAGCGGCGGGCGATTCCGGACAGGTCTCCGGCTCTGATCTTGACAGGCTGCCGGTGAGCCGGTAGAGATTGGCACACAAGGGTTTTCGTCCGCTCCCCAGCCCGCTGCCGCCCCGGGGGAACCATGCTGTCCCGCTTCCACCTGCCTGTCCGGATCCTGCTCGCCCTGGTCCTGTTCGTCCTCCCCGCCCGTGCCGCGGACCGGGATTCGGTCACCTGGATGGAAGCGGCCTTTCCGCCCTTTTTCATCCAGTCCGGCCCCTTCTCCGGTCTGGGCTACGGCGACGTGGTCAGCGCCATCCTGCGCGAACGGCTCACCGGCTACGACCACCAGCAGATCACCACCAACATCACCCGCCACTTCTACAAGTTCAGGCAGGGCGAAAAGGTCTGCAGCGTCGGCTTGTACCGGACACCGGAACGGGAAGCCTTCATGCATTTCTCCATCCCCAGCTTCCTCACCCTGCCGGCCGTGCTCATTGTCCGCAAGGAGCGCCACGCCGATTTCGGCGGCCGCGCCTCGGTGCGGCTGGCGGCAGTGCTCGCCCAGCAGCGCTGGACCATCGGCCTGGCCCGGGACCGCTCTTACGGCCCGGCCACCGACCGGATCCTGCAGCGGCACGCGGGGGACCGCCACCTGCTCACCTCGCCCGGCCAGGAACTCTCCCGCAACCTGTTCCGCATGCTCATGCTCGACCGGCTGGACGGTCTCATCGGCCTGCCCGAGGAGAACCTCTACCAGGCGGAACAGCTCGGCATCCGCGATCAGCTCATGACCCTGACCATCGACGAGAACCAGCAGGGCTACGACGGCTGGCTGAGTTCGGTGGGCTGCTCGAAAAACGAATGGGGCCGGCGGATCATCGCCGAGATCGACCGCATCCTGTTGACCGAGCGCGCCACCGAGCGCTACCGGCGGGCCTACGAACGCTGGCTCGACCCGAACAGCATCCGCGTCTACCGCCGGGTGTACCGGGAGGTGTTTCTGCCAGGCGGCCCCGCCGCGCCCCGCCCGGCCGGGGCGACCACAGCCGGCACCGGCAAAAAAGAACTCGACAGGGCCGCGAAGAGGCCCCTATAATATGGCCCGACATCGTCCGGCGCAGTCGGGCCGCACGGTCGGGACCAGGGCTGCGGCAGCGCAATCCGGCGTTCCCCGGCAATTTCCTCTGCACCCAGGGGGCAGGTCATGGGCGGCGAAAAACGGCAGAAATATTATGTCAACCGGCAGGATTCCGTTACCGTCAAATGTCCGGCCTGCGGTCGGACCGGCGTTTTTCCGGCCGAGCGGCTGCGCGGGCAGCAGCATGCCACCCGGATCGGCTGCGCCTGCGGCCGGGACTTTACCGTGGAGATCGAGTTCCGCCGCGACTTTCGCCGGAAAACCGAGATCACCGGCACGGTCCGAGCCCTGACCACCCCGCGCGAACGGGCCCGCCCCTGCACCATCGCCGACCAGTCCAGCGGCGGCCTGCTGCTCCGCCTGGAGGGGGAGGTGCCGGTACAGAAGGATGACCGGCTCATCGTCAGCTTCCCGGTGGAGGGGCAGACGCCCCACCTGGTCGAACGGGTCATCAGTGTCCGCCATTACGAACTGGGACTGGGGCTTGGCGGCTCCTTTGTCGACGAAACGGCTGAAACGGGCGGCCGCAACCGGCGCCCGCCGGTGCACTGAGCCTCTTCCCCTGAGCGCCGCCGGCCCGCCTGGTGCGGCCGGCGCGGCGCCGGACCCGCACCCTTTCCTCTCCTCCCGCTGTCCGGAGTTTCCCCATGCAGGTCATCCGTCCCGCCGGTGCGCCGCCCGAAGCCCTCGCCGCCGCCGCGGCCCGGCTGCGCTCGGCGCGCAAGGCGGTGGCGCTCACCGGCGCGGGCGTGTCGGTGGCCAGCGGCATCCCGGACTTCCGCAGCGCCGGCGGCCTGTGGACGGTTTTCTCCCCGGACGAGTACGCCACCCTCGAGGTGTTCCACCGTGATCCGGCCAAGGCCTGGGAACTCTACCGCGCCCTGGGCCGGACCCTGCTCGGCCGCAGCCCCAACCCCGCCCACCACGCCCTGGCCGAGATGGAGCGCCAGGGGCTCATCCAGGGCATCATCACCCAGAACGTCGACAACCTGCACCAGCAGGCGGGCAGTACCCGGGTATTCGAAATCCACGGCGACCACCAGCACCTGCAGTGCCTGCAGTGCGGCACCCTGGTGGCGGCCACCGCGGAGCACTACCGGGCGGCGGCGATTCCGCTCTGCCCGCACTGCGCCGCGCCGCTCAAGCCGAACGTGGTGCTGTTCGGCGAACCGGTCCGCCAGTTGGCGGAGATCCACGCTTTCATCGCCGGCTGTGACCTGCTGCTCGTGGCCGGCACCTCGGCCCAGGTCTACCCGGCCGCGGCCCTGCCCGCCCTGGTCCGCGCGGGCGGCGGCCGCCTGTTCGAGTTCAACCGCGAACCGGCCCTGTCGCCCGCGGAACACGGCGAGGTCGAGTACCTCTTCCAGGGCGATGTCGGCCACACCCTGCCCCTGCTGCTCCGGGCCTGCGCCGCCGGCTGAACCGTCCCGCCCGCCTCAGTCCGCCCTCGGGGCGGTGTAGACAATGGTTGCCACCAGCCCGTCACCGCTGAATTCATAGCGGATGCTGTTGACCGGGTCCACGGCGGTGCGGCCGCTCCCGTCGGGGCGGAAGCGCGCCAGCACCCGGGCCGCGGGGTCGCCCACCCCCAGGCCGTTCACGTCCCGGAAGGCCGGGTCAGTGATGTGCACGGCCACCACCTTTTTCGCCTTCGTGTCCACGAGCACGCTCACCGTCCGGTAGCGGCAGACCAGCCGGTCGCCGCGGAAGATGCGCGACCCCGGCCGGCCGAGCACCCGCACCGTGTCCTCCAGGGTCGACACCCCGGCCACCAGCCCCCTGTACATCGGCCCCGGCGCCGCCCAGGCCGGCCATGCCAGCGCCAGCACCACCACCCCGGCCAGCACGGCCCGCATCCCTCTTCCTGCTGCTGTCATCTTTTTTCCCCTGGTCCCCCTGTTACCCCGAAGCGGCCGCCGGCGTATCGCGGATAGGCCCCAGCGGCGGCCCCATCCGACCTAACCGCTGCGGCACAGTCCATTTGGCCCTGCGAATCCTGTTTAAATAATTTTCTTTCCGGCCGGCAATGCTATACTTATTCCAGTGGGCACCACTGCCCCGGACCACCCCGAGGAAGAGCCATGATCGACAGCACCGCCGCACCGACACCTCCGGACACCGCCCCCCTGCTCGAGCGGGTGCTCGCCTTCTCGCCCATCTGCTCCTACGGGGCAGGCGAACCGGTACTCACCCCGGCCACCGCCACCAACACCTTCTACTACCTGGTCAGCGGCTCGGTGGAGGTCGGCTACACCGACCCGCACGACACCCGCATCACCGTGGCCCTGATCGGCGCAGGCGAGTTTTTCGGCGAGATCGGCTACTTCGACGGCCAGTCGCGGGTCCGTGACATCCGCACCGCGGGCGAGGCCGGCATCGCCGTGTTCGACGAAACGGTGATGGCCCGCCTGCGCGCCGAACAGCCCGAGTTGTACATGGATTTTCTCCTCCTGCTCACCGGTAACATCTGCACCAAGTTCCGCCGCATCGCCGGAGAGCGCGAGCCCATCGCCGGCTACGCCCAGTCCCTGTCCACCCGCCACGCCGGCCGCTACAGCGAATCCCGGCCCCTGCCCGGGCCGCTGGTCCGCTCCAGCCAGTGGCACGAGGTGAGCAGCCGCATGGAGGGGTTCAAGTCGGCCTTGTTCGACCTCTCCCACCGGTTGCAGAAGGTCGAGGCCGAGGGCGGCAGCGACCCGGAGACCGAGGCCCGCTGCCACGCCGTGCTCGCCCAGCTGAACGGCTCGCTTTCCGAATTCGGCCGGCTGATGGCCGGCAGCGGCTACGAGGAGGTGATGTGGGGCTACGTGTTCAAGGAGATCTTCCCCTACTTCATGCGCAGCCGCTTTGCCGAGCGGGCCTATTTCAAGCCCAAGGGTTATGCCGGCGACTTTCTCATGATGGAACACATTTACGCCGGCGTCCCGCGGGGCGAGGGCCGCTTCGGGGAGATCGTCGACCAGTTCTGCCTGGAGCGGCCGGGCTCGCGCGCCATCCGCGGCCGGCGGGTGCTGCTCAAGAACGAACTGCTCCGCTTGAGCGGCGAACGCGCGGTCCGCGGCCGGACCACCCGGATCATGAACCTGGCCTGCGGGCCCAACCGGGAACTGTTCGATTTCCTCGCCGAGTGCGGCGACAGCGAGCGCATCGAGGCCCTGTGCGTGGACATCGACTCCGAGGCCCTGCGCCACACCAACCAGCACGTCAACATCTTCCCGCACCGGGCCGCCATCCGGCTGATGAGCGAGAACGTGATCAAGTGGGCGCTCGGCCGGGTGCGCCACCACATCGAGCCCCAGGACATCATCTACTCGTCCGGGCTGTGCGATTACCTCGACCCGCGCCTGTTCCGGGCGCTCATTTGCCGCTGCCACGAGCACCTCAAGCCCGGCGGCACCCTGCTGCTCGGCAACTTCACCCAGTACCCGGATTCGCTCTTCCTCGACAAGCTGCTGCGCTGGGAGTTGATCTACCGCACCGAGGCGGAACTGTGCGAGCTGTTCGCGCCCACCCCCTTCGGGGACAGCGTGCGGATCATCGCCGAGCCGGAGCGGGTCAACCTGTTCGCCGTGGCGACCAGGGAGTGACCGGGCCCGACCGTGCCGTTTTTTCGGGCGCCGGCTGATTTCGCCGACGAGATCCACCAGCTGTTCCTGCAGCGCACCCGGCTCTGCCTGTGGATGGGCACGGTCTTTTTCCTCCTGTTCGCGCTGCTCGACTTCCTCTGCTGCCGCCCCTGGTTCGGCCTGTTCCTCAGCTACCGGCTCGCTTTCGTCGCCGTGGTCCTCCTCTTCCTGCTGCGCCTGGGCCGGCCCGGGGGCGAACGGCTCGCCCCGGTGCTGATGGCCGCGGCCATGCTCCTCGGCACCCTGACCATCGCCCTCATGACCGTGGCCCTTGGCGGATTTGCCTCCGGCTACTACGCCGGCATCCTGCTGATGATCGCCGGCGGGGTGCCGGCCCTGCCGCTCACCGGCCAGCAGGCCCTGGTGCTCGGCAGCCTGATGTACCTGGTCTACCTGGGCACCGTGCTCCTCGGCACCCCGCCGCCGACCGGCGCCGACCTGGCCCACCTGGCCGGCAACAGCTTCTTCTTCGCGGTGATCGTGCTGGTCACCGCGGTGCAGCGGCGCGACGACCAGCGGACGCTCCTGGGCGAGCTGCGGGCCAAACGCAGCCTGCGGCAGATGCGCGACGAGCTGCGCGACTACCGGGACAACCTGGAGGCGCTGGTGGAGCGGCGGCTCGCCCAACTGGCCGAGGCCGACCTGCGTTTCCGCGACCTGTACCACGCCATCCACGACCTGGTGGTGCTGCTCGGCCCGGGCGGCGAGGTCCGCACCATCAACCACTACGGCGGCCGACTGCTCGGGCGCCTGCCGGCGACGGTCGAGGGGCGGCCCTTTGTGGATTTCATCGCCCCGGCAGATCGTGATTTCTTTGCCGGGATCCGCGAGCGGCTACGCGGCGAGGGCGCTGTCCAGGGCGTGCAGTTGCGCCTGCAGACCGGGCCGGAACGGCTGGTCGACGTCGAGCTGAGCGGCAGCCGCGTCGACCTGCCCGGCGGCGGCGACCACTGCCAGCTGACCCTGCGCGACATCACCGCCACCAAGGAGATGGAGCGGCAGACGCTGGCCTCGCGCCAGCTGATCGACTCCAGCCGCCAGGTGGCCATCCTCGGCCTCGCCCGGCTGGCCGAATGCCGGGACGGCGACACCGGCGCCCACCTGCTGCGCATCCGCGCCTACACCCGCATCCTCGCCGAGTTCCTGGCCGAACAGCCTGAGCATGCGGCCGAACTCACCCGCGACGACATCGAGGACCTCTGCCTGTGCTCGGTGCTGCACGACATCGGCAAGGTCGGCGTTCCCGACACCGTGCTGCTCAAGCCCGACCAACTGGACGAGGCCGAGCGGAACGCCATGCAGCGCCACTGCGACCTGGGCAGCCTGGCCCTGAGCGCGGCCGAGCGCGACGCCCACAGCCGCTCGTTTCTCCGTCGCGGCCAGGAGATCGCCCGCTACCATCACGAGCGCTGGGACGGCAACGGCTATCCCTGCGGCCTGGCCGGCGCCGCCATTCCGCTGGCGGCGCGCATCGTCGCCCTGGCCGACGTGTACGACGCCCTCACCTCCAGCCGGCCCTACAAGCCCGCCTTCAGCCACGAACAGGCCCGCCGGATCATCGCCTCCGAAAGCGGCCGGCGCTTCGACCCGGCCGTGGTCAACGCCTTCCTCAGCCGGGAAGAGGCCTTTGTCGCCGCCCGCGCCGGCCACGCCTGAGACCGCGCCGCCATGCAGGTTCTCAACTCGTTCCAGCAGGAAACCCGGCAGCTCCTGCACCAGCGGATCCCCTCCATCCTGCTCGCCAACATGGCCCTGATGGCGCTCCTGGCCGTGTTCGACCTGGTGTTTCCGGTTGCGGCCCCGGCCGGAGTCCTGGCCTTACGGATGGCCGCGATCACCGTCTGCGGCCTGCTCCTGGTCCAGAACCGCCGGGACCGGCGGCAGCGGTGGACCTGGCCCGTCGCCTTGGCCGGCTATCTCTGCACCGGCTCGGTCCTGATCGTGCTGCTGGCGCGCACCGACACCATCGCCTCGCCCGCCTACGCGACCCTGATCGCGGTGATCACCATCTTCACCGCCATCGCTCCCTTGACCTCGGCCCAGGCCCTGAGCTGCGGTTTCGCCCTGGTCTGCGGCTACCTGGGGGCCATCGTCGGCCTCGATTTCCTCCCGCCCGCCGAGCTGATGACCCTGGCCGGCAACCTGTTCTTCCTCATCTGTTTCGTGTTCATCGCCGCCATCCAGTGCTGGGCGGACCACGGCGCCCGGGAGCGGGAATACCGCCTGCGCCTGGCGGAGAGCGCGGCGGCGGTGGAACTGGAGCGTCAGGCCGGCCGGCTCGAAGAGGAGGTCCGGCGGCGGACCGGTGAACAGCGCTCGAGCGAGCGGCGCTACCGACTGCTCTACGAGGCGATCACCGACGCCCTGGTGGTGGTCGACCGGGACGGCACCGTCCTCCAGGCCAACGACCGCTACCTGGCCCGGTTCGGCGTACCCGCGAACGCCCGCGCCTCGTTCTGCGACGCGGTGTTCCCGGCGGACCGGGGCCGGGTGGAGGCGGAACTGCTGGCCGTTCTCTTCCGGGGCGAATCGGTCAGCGGCCTGCGCCTCGACCTGCGGACCAGCGACGGCACCCCAGTTGCCGCCGAGATCAGCGGCGCCCTGCTCGAGCGGGACGGAGCCCCGGCCGCCCAGCTGCTCCTCCGCGACATCAGCCCGCGGCTCGAGTGCGAGGCCCGGCTGCTCGCCTCGCTCGACCGGCAGCGCACCACCGAGAGCGCGGCCATCCTGGCGCTCGCCAGGCTGTCCGAACAGCGCGACCTGACCCCGGGCCGGCACCTGGAGCGGATCCGGGAATACTGCCGCCTGATCGGTGAGCAGCTCGCCGGCCGCAGCGGGGGGAGTGCCCCATGCACCCCGTCCTTCCTCCATGCACTGCAGCAGGCCGCTCTCCTGCACGACATCGGCAAGGTGGGCATCAGCGACGCCATCCTCTTCAAGACCGGCCCCTTGACCGGCCTGGAGGAGGAGGTCCTGCGCAACCACACCCTGACCGGCGGGGACGTGCTCAAGGCCATGGCGGCCGAGGCCCGGGTCGGATCCTTCCTCAGCCTGGCAAAGAACATCGCCTACTTCCACCATGAACGCTGGGACGGCAGCGGCTATCCGTACGGGCTGCGCGGCGAGGCGATTCCGCTGGAGGCGCGCATCCTCCATCTGGCCGACGCCTACGAGGAAATGACCGTGGCCGCGATGAACGCGCCCCCCCTGGGCCACGACCAGGCCGTGGCGCGGATCGTCGCCGACCGTGGCCGCCGCTTCGACCCGGCGCTGGTCGAGGCCTTCCTGGCCGCGGCGGGGGAGTTCGACCGGGTGCGCGCGCGCCTGGCCGAGGATGTCTGAACCGCTTGCGCGGCCGGCCTTGCCGCGGAGGCGACCGCGGTCGCTTCGCTGTCAGCGGCGGCTGCACATTTCCCTTGCCGATCCCTGCCAAATGATCTAAAACCTTCCAAAATGAAGCGATTCAGGCAGCCGCGCCGGTCGCCGCCGGCCGGACGAGGCAATGATCCGAGACGCCACAGTGCGGTTTTTTAGAGGGAGGAATCAATGATGAAGACGAATGCGATGCGTGCTCCGCTGATCAAGGCCGGGGCAGTTCTTCTTGTTTTTGCCCTGCTGGCCTACCTGACCAGTGCTTCCCCGGACGGCGGCGTGCTCGACTCCCTCGGGCTGATCATCATCGGCGCGTTCCGGCTGGTGCAGTGGGCCATCGCCATGACCATCGGCGTGGCCGTGTGTATCGCCTTCCTCATCGGCGTCTTCCTGTTCGCCGTTTCCCTGTACGATCGCCAGGCCTCCTCGGTGCTCGCCGCCAAGACCCGGGAGGCGGTCAGCGAACTGCTCGCCCCGGTGTTCGCCCTGGTCGACTCCCTGCGCAAACAGCCCCGCCCGGCTCCCGCCGCCGCCATGCCGGTCCCGGCCCCGCAGCCGCTGGTGCAGCAGCCGGCCGCGCCGGCAGTGGACGCCGTCAAACTGCAGGACGAACTGCAGACCCTGATCGCCGGTGAGATCCGCAAAGTCGCCGACAACCAGCAGTCGCTCTCCGACCAGTTCGCTTCCCTGAACGCCAAGATCGATGTCATCGAGGAAAAGACCGCCGGCTTCGCCGCCGCCGACCAGGTCGCCGCCATTGCCGACCAGATCGCCGCCTCGGGCCAGCGCCTGGACGCTGTCCAGGCCTCGGTCACCGCCCTCGAGGGCCGGCTCGACCACACCGCCCGCAGCCTGCAGGATCTGACCCCGGACAAACTGCTGGGCGACCTGCCCGGCCGCCTGGAGAAGCTCGAACAGCAGGGCGAGACCCCCTCCTTTGATCCTCAGCCGCTCACCGAATCCATCCAGACCCTGCAGCACGAAGTCGAGGAACTCCGCAAAAAAGGCGCCGGCAAGCCCCAACCCGCCGGCGGGAAATCGCGCAAGAAGGCCTGAACACCGGCGCTGACCGCGACTCCAACCGCACAAAAAATAGCCATCCTGCTCCGGCAGGATGGCTTTTTTTTTGTGCCCGTTTCTCCCGGGCGTCAGGTGGGCAGCAATTCCTTGAAATACTCGATGGACGGAAAATGGCAGGAGTAGGCCACCCGCTGGCGGCTGCTCGGTCGGGCGACGAAGAGCAGGTGGCCGATGCCGTAGCTGCGGGCGGCCAGCAGCACCTGCTCGCTGTCATCGATGAGCAGGGTCCGCTCCCTGGTGAACCCGAGCAGCTGTTCGAGTCGCCCCCAAAAAGGCGGTTCTTCCTTGGCCAGGCCCAGCTCGTCGGCGCAGACGATGCGGTCGAACCAGGCGCCGATGGAGGTTTTTTCCAGCTTGATCGCCAGGGAGCAGGGGTGGGCGTTGGTGACCAGGTAGAGTTTTTTGCGCAGCTTGAGGCAGTACTCGAGGAACTCGACCACGTAGGGATGCACCCCGATGAGGTGGTTGATGCGCAGCTTGAGTTCCTGCAGGTCCAGCCCCAACTCCCGTGACCAGTAGTTCAGGTCCGACCAGTCGAGCGTGTCCCGGACCGCGTGGTAGCGGGCGCGCAGTTGCGCCCGCGCCTCCTCCACCGGGATGTCGCGCAGCAGGCTGTAGTGCTCGGGCACGTACTGCTCCCAGAAATAATCGTCGAAATGCTTGTCCAACAGGGTGCCGTCCATGTCGAGCAGCACGGTATCGATGGTCTCCCAGGGGAGTTGCGGGCGCTCTTTGGCGCAACTGATATCAGGACTGTTCATGGCGTTTCTCCTTGCAGGGTGCGCAGAACACAATGAATGCGGGCGAACAGGTCGTCGGTCGCCGCCAGGGGGACGATGAGCCGCTGATCCGGGGTCAGGCGGGCAGGCGGGGCGGCCTGCTTCCGCGTCGGTTTTTCCTGGACCAGGGCCAGCAGGCGCTGCGGGTCCACCGGGGTTCGGTCGACGAAGGAGAAGACCAGGCTGCCCGGGGCCTGTTCGAGCTTGGTGATGCCGAGCGCGCGCAGCTCCTGCTTGAGACCGATGAGGGCGAACAGGGCCTGCGCCTCGGGGGGCAGGAGGCCGTAACGGTCGACCAGTTCGTCCTCGAGGTCGGCCAGGTCCGCGGCGCTGCCGGTGCCGGCAGCGGCCAGGCGGCGGTAGGCGTGGTAGCGCAGGCTGGTGTCCGGGATGTAGCTGTCCGGCAGGAAGGCGGCCACCTGCAGCTTGATTTCCGGGTCGAGGTCGGCAAGCCCGTCCTTGGGCCCGCCGGCCGCGGCCTTGCTTTTCAGGTCGGCCACGGTGGACTGGAGCAGCTCCAGGTAGAGGTCGTAGCCCACCGCGGCGATGTGCCCGGACTGGGACACGCCCAGCAGGTTGCCGCCGCCGCGGATCTGCAGGTCGTTCATGGCCAGCTTGAAGCCGCCGCCCAGTTCGGAGCAGTCCATCAGGGCGCGCAGCCGCTGCTGGGCGTCTGCGGTCAGGTGGTCGAGACTGGGCACCAGCAGGTAGGCGTAGGCCTGGCGGGAGGAGCGTCCCACCCGGCCGCGCAGCTGGTAGATGTCGGCCAGGCCGAGGTTGTCGGCGCGGTTGATGATGATGGTGTTGGCATTGGCGATGTCCAGGCCGGACTCGATGATGGTGGTGCAGACGAGGATGTCGATCTCGTGGTTGATGAAGCGCACCATGATGTCCTCGAGCTGCGGCCCGGGCATCTGCCCATGGGCCACGCCGATGCGCGCCTGGGGAGCGAGGGTGCCGATGGTCTCGGCCACCCGGTGAATGGACTGCACCCGGTTGTGCACGAAGAACAGCTGGCCGCCGCGCTCCATCTCCCGCTGGATGGCCTCGCGGATGACCAGCTGGTCGAAACGGGCCAGGAAGGTCTTGACCGAGCGGCGCTGGTGCGGCGGGGTGGAGATCACCGACAGGTCGCGGATGCCCAAGAGCGACATCTGCAGGGTCCGCGGGATGGGCGTGGCCGTGAGGGTGAGCACGTCCACCGTGGCCTTGAGCTTTTTGATCTTTTCCTTGTGCGCCACCCCGAAGCGGTGCTCCTCGTCGACGATGAGCAGCCCCAACCGGTTGAAGCGGATGTCCTTGGAGAGCAGCCGGTGCGTGCCCACCACCAGGTCGATGGTGCCGCTCGCCAGCCCGGCCACGATCTCCCGCTGCTCCCTGGCGGTGCGGAACCGGTTGAGGCAGGCGATCTCCACCGGGAATCCGGCGAACCGCTCTCGGAAGGTGGCCGCGTGCTGCTCGGCGAGCACCGTGGTGGGCACGAGCACGGCCACCTGCCAGCCGTCCTCGATCACCTTGAAGGCGCCCCGGGCCGCCACCTCGGTCTTGCCGTAGCCCACGTCGCCGCAGACCAGCCGGTCCATGGGCTGCTCCCGGGTCAGGTCGTCGAGCACCTCGTCGATGGCCTTGGCCTGGCCGCTGGTCTCGTCGTAGGGAAAGGACTCCTCCAGTTCGCGGTACAGGTCGCCGGCCGGCGAGAAGCGGTGCCCCTGGCGCAGGGCTCGCTGCGCGTAGATGTCGAGCAGTTCCTGGGCGATCTTCCAGACCGCGTCGGTGACCTTTTTCTTGGCAGTCTGCCAGCGCTGCGAGCCGAGGCTGTCGAGCCTGGGCTCCTGGTCGGTGAGCCCCTGGTAGCGGCTCACCCAATGGAGCCGGTCCATGGGCACGTAGAGCTTGTCCCCGCCGCGGAACTCGATCTGCATGAAGTCGCCGTGCTGGCCGGAGAACTCCATGTTGACCAACCCCTGGAATACGCCGATGCCGTGGTCGCGGTGCACGACCACGTCGCCGGTGGCCAACTGGTCGATGGCCACCGGCTGACCCTCCGGCCGGACGCCCCGGCCGCGGCGGCGGGCCTGCAGCCGCTTGTCGCCGAACAGTTCGGCCGCGGAGAGGAGGTGCAGCCGCTCGTCGACGAGGTCAAAGCCCCGGGACAGCGGCTGCGGGTAGCAGTGGACCACCCCCGGCCCGCTGGCGCGCTCCGCCGCAAAGGGCGTTTCCAGGAGGGTGCTCTGCAGCTGGTAGTGCGCGAGCATCTCGCGCAGGTGGTCCGCCTGACGGACGGAGCGGCAGGCGAGCACGATGGTGCCCCGTTCCTCCTGCCAGGTGCGGATGCGGTCCGCAAGCGGCGCCAGCAGCCCACGCTTTTTCCGCTGCAGGTCGATCTCCTGGGCGAGCAGGCTGTGGTCACCGGTGGGCACGGTGTACACCGGGAGGCTGCCGTCCGGGTCGGGCAGGTGCGGCAGCCGGGCCACGAGCCGGGACCCGATCGCCTGCTCGCACTCCTCCACGCCGAGGAAGAGGTCGTCCGGCGGCAGGGCCGGCACAGAACGGCCGACGGCTTCGGCGTGATTGGCCGCGATGCGCTCGCGCACCAGCTGCATCCGCTGCTCCACCCGGTGCGGTTCGGCAATGACCAGCCCGGTCCGGGGCGGCAGGTAGTCGAACAGGGAAGACAGTCCCGCCCGTCCGCCGTAGAGCAGCGGCAGCAGGAACTCCATGCCGGGAAAACGCTGGCCGCCGGCGAACTGCTCGCGCAGGGCCAGGGCCTCGCGCCCGGGCCAGTGATGGACCTCGGCGGCCGCATCCACGGCGGCGCACAGGGCCGCCCGCCCGTCCGCCGGGGGAAAGAGCAACTCCGAGGCCGGCAGCAGCACCGCCTCGGTCAGCTGCTGACGCGAGCGCTGGCTGAGCGGGTCGAACAGGCGGATCGATTCGACCAGGTCGCCGAAGAAATCGAGCCGCAGGGGTCCGGCCAGTTCCTCGTCGAGCACCGGCGGGTAGACGTCGATGATGCCGCCGCGCAGGGCCAGGTCGCCCTCCTGGCGGACCATCTCGACGATCTGGTAGCCGCTGGCCACGAGCGAGGCGATCAGGGCGTCGCGATCGGTTTCCTCCCCGGCGAGCACCAGTTCGCAGCGGCGGTCGAGTTCGACGGCCGGCAGCACCCGGCGCAGCACCGCCTCGGCCGAGGTGAGGACGATGGCGGGCGCCTGGTTGTCGTGCAGGCGATGCAGGGTGGCCAGGCGGGCGCAGACCGTGGCCGGGTCGGGGGAGAGCGGGGTGTACGGGGGGATTTCGTAACTCGGGTAGGTGAGCACCTGAACCCGCGAGAAGAAGGCGATGTCCCGGGCGAGCACCTCCAGCTGGTCATCGGCCGGCACGATGCAGCAGAGCGGACGCTGCAGCGCCTCCACCGCCCTGGAAAGCAGGAAGGCGGTGGAGGCGCCGTGCAGGCCGAGGATATCGAGCGGCTGACCGGTATCACGCAGCCGCGCCAGGATCGACTGCATGGAAGGCGATCAGGTCAGGATCGGGCGGTCGGGCCTCAGAAGGTGCCGCCCATGCTGAAGTCCCAGCTGGACTGGTTTTCACCGGCCTTCTGGTCGAGGTTGTAGCCCCAGGCCAGGCGCAGCGGCCCGAGCGGCGAGGCCCAGAGGATGCCGACGCCGGCGGTCTTCTTGTAGTCGCCGAAATCCCAGTCCTCGTCCACGTCGTAGACATTGCCGAGATCGTGGAAGATGAGGCCGTCCATGCCCATGTCCTTGATCAGCGGGAAGATGTATTCGATGTTGGCGAACCACATCTTGTCGCCGCCGATCTTGTCCCCGGTGAGCGGGTCACGCGGGCTGATCGAGGCGCTGTCGAAGCCGCGGATGGAGTTCATGCCGCCGAGGTAGAAGTGCTCGTAGACCGGCAGCTTGTTGTTCTCGTTCTCGAAGGCCTTGCCGGCCGAGCCGCGCACGTGGAACACCGTGGACCAGAACAGCGGGAAGTACCAGGAGGTGCTGCCCTCCAGCTTGGTGTACTCGGCGTCGCCGCCCAGCGGCCCGCCGGCGTACTCGACGCTGAGGCTGTTGCGCGAACCCGAGGTCGGCGAGAAGATCTTGTCGCGGGTGTCGCGCACCAGGGCCACATCGCCGGCGCTGGTCAGGTTGATGTCCTTGGAGCGGAGGATCACGGCCGAGGCGTTCGGACCGATGTCGGTCAGTTCGGTGTCGGAGATGGTGTACCCGTAGTAGATGCGCCACTCCTCGATCAGCGGGTGGCCCAGGCGCAGGGTCGAGCCGGTGGTGTCGCGGGTGTAGTCGTCGAATTCGCGCTCCCAGTCATACAGGTCGATGCTGCCGGACACCTCTGAGTCGAAGAGGCGCGGGTTGGTGAAGTTGAGGTTGTAGCGGGTCGACTCGCTGCTCGTGTAGGCCCGCAGGCTCAGGCGGTTGCCGGTGCCGAACAGGTTGTTCTCGCTGATCTCGCCCATGAACAGCAGGTTCTCGGACGAGGAGTAACCGGCGCCGACGCTGAACTGGCCGGTGGCCTTCTCCTTGACGTCCACCACCACGTCCATCTGGTCCTCGTTGAGGGTGGGCTTGGGGGTGATGTTGACCTCTTCGAAGAAGCCGAGCCGGTTGAGTTTCTGGGTGGAGGTGCGGATGGCCTTGGAATCGAACCGCCCTCCCTCCTGCACCTTGAGGTCGCGGCGAATGACGTTGTCGCGGGTGCGGGTGTTGCCGGTGATCTCCACCCGGTTGAAATGGACGAGCGAGCCCTGGACGACATGGAGGCTGATGTCCACGCGATTGCCGGCGTCCGACTTGCGCACCTTGGGGTTCACCTCGGCAAAGGCATAGCCCTGCTCGGCGTAGAGGTCGGTGAGCCGGGTCAGGTCCTCGCGCAGCACCTGGCGGTTGAGGAACTCCTCCTCGCGGATCTTCAGGGTGGCGACCAGTTCCTCCCGGGGCTTGATCAGGTCGCCCTGGACGTCCACCGTGCCCACCCGGTAGCGCGCCCCCTCCTCGATGGGGAAGGTGACGTAGAGGGCGTCGTCCTTCTGGGTGACCACCGGCTCGCCCACCCGGGCGTCCATGTAGCCCTGGTTGTGGTAGAAGGTGGCCACCCGCTCGGCGTCCTGTTTGAGCACATCCATCTTGAGCACGCCGGCATCGGTCAGCCAGGAGATCCACCAGGCGTAGGTGCCGGTCTGGATCACGTCCTCGAGTTCGCCCTCGGAGAAGCTCTTGTTGCCCTCGAAACCGATCTGCTCGATGGTGATCTTCTTGCCCTCCTGGATCTCGAAGCGGACCTCGGCGTTGCCGCCCTCGGTCTGGCCGATCTTGGCGTTGACCGTGGTGTTGTAGTAGCCCTTGGACTTGTACAGTTCGCGCACCTTGGCCACGGCGTCGTTGACCTTGGCCGGGTTGAGGATGGAATTGGCGGTGATGCCGGCGGCGTCACGGATGTCCTCTTCCTTGATCTCCTCGGCGCCGGTGATCACCACGCTGCCGATGAGGGGCTTCTCCTTGACCCGGAAGAGCACGTTCTTGCCGGTCTCGGTGTCCGTGGCCTCGATCTCGACGTTGTCGAAATAGCCCATGGCAAAGACGTTCTTCAGGTCCTGGCGCAGGGTGGCCGGGTCGTACAGGTCGCCCGGCTTGGTCGAGATCTTCTGCAGGATGGCGCCGGCATCGATGCGCTCGTTGCCCTCCGGGGCGATGGCGGCCACGGTGGCGCTGCGGTTGGAGAAGGTGAGCATGGTACCGACGATCTCGCCGGTCACCCGATCCAGTTCCTCCATGGACTCGGCCTCGCGGAAGGTCGAGTGCGGCTTGGTCGGCGCGAGTACGTCGAAGATGGCGCAGTCGACGCTGATCTGCCGGCCGAGTTTGTTCAGGCTGCCGACCACCACGTAGTCGGCGCCGGTGGCGTCGGCGACGCGGCTGATGGCCGCGGCCGGCGGCGGCCAGGGACCGTCGTAGGCCACCAGTCGCTCCGCCTCGGCGCGGTTCACCATGGTCAGCCCCTTGGCGGCCACCTCCCGGGCGAGCGCCGCATCGGCGGGCGCGACCAGCGCGGCCGCGTCCGGGGCGTTGATCTTGAACGGCAGGAAGGCGGTGTTCCGCTCCACGGCCAGGGCCCCGCCGGGAACACAGACAAGAAGGCAGAGCAGGAGCGCGCAGAACGCGGCCGGAACGGCCTGGGGGGTACGCCGGGGGTGTGAGGTCGGCAGCATGGGGACTTTCCTGTTGAAGGGTGTTTCTCGGACGGACGCGAGGCTGGAATCAGGACAAACGGTCCGCTGCGCCCGCCGGCGACCGGGGAAGGCGGCCGGTTCGTCGCCGGCCCGCCGATCTCCGCATAAATTGCTGGTCATTATGCCAAGTTCCCTTGATTTTGCAAGAGAATCTCTGCCCTTTGCGGTCTTTTGCGCCACCGGCCACGGCCGTTCGCCGGCACCCGGAGCGAACAGCACGATCCTGCCCGGGCAGGGTCGCCGTTCGGCGGCTCAGCCCCGGTAGCGCTCTTCCAGGAGCGCCTGCACCGCCCGGTGCAGGTCCGCGGCCAGGGCCTGCTTGTCACCCCCACGGTAGCGGTCGGTGGCGATGGGCGCGCCGATGCGGATGACGATCTCGCCGCGCTGCGGCAGGAGCCGGCCCTTGGGGAGGATCTCGTAGGAGCCGTTGAAGCCCACCGGCACGACCGGCACCCCGGCCTTGAGGGCCAGCAGCACCGCGCCGGTCTTGAACTCGCGCAGCCGACCGTCCGGGCTGCGGGTCCCTTCCGGGAAGATGAGCACCGAACTGCCGGCGGCGATACGCTTGCCTGCCTCGTCCAGGCTCTTCATCGCCTGGCGGCCGCGGGAGCGGTCGATGGGGATGTTGCCGATGCGGTGCAGGGCCTGGCCGAAAACCGGGATGCGGAACAGTTCCTGCTTGGCGATCCAGCGGAAATCGTGGGGAAAATAGCCCTGGAAGGCGAAGATGTCGAACTGGCTGACGTGGTTGCCGGCAAAGATGTAGGTCTGGTCCGGGTCGATCTGTTCCCGCCCCTGCACCTGCACGCGCACGCCGGCCAGGCGGCAGAGCGAGCGGCCCCACCAGCTGGGGAAGACCTGGGCCTTGGCCGCGGACCGGCGGCCGACCACCAGGTCGAGCCAGGTGAGGGTCGAGGCGATCAGGGTCAGCGGCAGGGCGACGACCAGGGTGCACAGGCCGCGCAGGGTGTGGAGGAGCGCCATGGACGGATCTCCCGGGTGGTGGTGGCGGGCTGCCGCCCGGCCGTTGGAGGTTGTGCCTTTTCTAGCAGGGGCGGCGGCAAAGAGCAAGCGAATCGGCCCGGGCGGCCGAGCGCCGGGCGCCCCGGGCCGGGCGGGATTGACGGCCGGGGGCTAATCGAATATAGTCCACGCCAGTTTTTCTGGCGCCGTTCCCGCCGGGCGAAACCCGGCGGCACAGGCAGTTGCCTTTTTTCTTCAAGGAGTCCCGAGTGGCTGAATCCATTATCACCATCAACGCCGACGGCACCCTCAACGTGCCCGAGACCCCGGTCATTCCCTTCATCGAGGGCGACGGCACCGGCCCCGACATCTGGGCCGCGGCCCGCCGGGTGCTGGACGCCGCGGTGGCCCGGAGCTACCGGTCCGCCCGTTCCATCGACTGGCTGGAAATCCTCGCCGGCGAGAAGGCCTTCGCCGCCACCGGCGAGTGGCTGCCCGAGGCCACGGTCGAGGCCCTCAGGAAATACGTGGTCAGCATCAAGGGCCCGCTGACCACGCCGGTGGGCGAAGGCATGCGCAGTCTCAACGTGACCCTGCGCCAGGTGCTCGACCTGTACGCCTGCGTCCGCCCGGTCCGCTACTACCAGGGGGTGGTCTCCCCGGTCAAGAATCCCGGCCTGGTGGACATGGTCATCTTCCGCGAGAACACCGAGGACGTCTACGCCGGCATCGAGTGGCCGGCGGGCAGCGACCAGGCCAACCGGGTGATCGAATTCCTGCGCAGCGATCTGGGGGCGGCCATCCGCGACAACTCCGGCATCGGCATCAAGCCGATCTCCGAGTTCGGCACCAAGCGGCTGGTGCGCAAGGCCATCCAGTACGCCCTGGACACCGGCCGCGATTCGGTGACCCTGGTGCACAAGGGCAACATCATGAAGTTCACCGAGGGCGCCTTCCGCAACTGGGGCTACGAACTGGCGGCGGACGAGTTCGCCGAGTCCACCATCAGCGAGGCGGCCCTGTGGGAACAGCACAACGGCCGGGCGCCCGAGGGGCGCATCGTCATCAAGGACCGCATCGCCGACGCCATGTTCCAGCAGATCCTGCTGCGACCGGCGGAGTACTCGGTGCTGGCCATGCCCAACCTCAACGGCGACTACATGTCCGACGCCCTGGCCGCCCAGGTGGGCGGACTGGGCATGGCCCCGGGGGCGAACATCGGTGACGGCGTCGCCCTGTTCGAGGCCACCCACGGCACTGCGCCCAAGTACGCCGGCCTGGACAAGGTCAACCCCGGCTCGCTCCTGCTCTCCGGGGTGATGCTGCTCGAATACATCGGCTGGGGCGAGGCCGCGGCCTTAATCGAGCGCGCCCTGGAGGCGACCATCACCAGGAAGACGGTCACCTACGACCTCGCCCGGCTCATGGAGGGCGCCACCGAACTCTCCTGCTCGGCCTTTGCCACCGCCATCATCGACAACATGGAGCGGTGATCGGCAAGGTCGCGGCCTCCTGCTCCGAGGCCCTCAAGGATCTGCTCTTTCCGCCCCGATGCCTGGGCTGCGAGCGGCGGCTGGAATCCTCCCGGCCGCCGCTTTTCTGTGTTGACTGCCACCAGGCCCTCCGTTTTCTCGACTCCCCCCTGTGCAGCCGCTGCGGCCTGCCCTTTCCGACCGGGGTGGACCATCTCTGCGGCGACTGCCTGGCCGGCCTGCCCGCCTTTGATCTTGCCCGCAGTCTCTTTGCCTACCAGCCGCCGGTTCCGGCGCTCATCCTCGCCCTCAAGTTCGCCGGCCAGCTGACCGGACTGGCGAGCCTCGGCGCGCTGGCCGCCCGTTCCCCCCTGCTTCCCCATTTCACCGGGCCGGACCTGGTTCTGCCGGTGCCGCTGCACCCGGCCCGTCTGCGCGAGCGCGGCTTCAACCAGGCCCTGCTCATCGCCCGGGCCTGCTTTCCCCACTGGCGTTCGCGCCTCGACACCGCCCTGCTGTGCCGCCGACGCTCCACCCGGCCGCAGGCGCAGCTCTCCGGCCGGGAACGGCGCACCAACCTGAGCGGGGTGTTCGCTCTCGCCGACCCGGAGCGGGTGCGCGACCGGCGGGTGCTGCTGGTCGACGACGTGTTCACCACCGGCAGTACGGTGCAGGAATGCAGCCGGGCGCTGGCCGCGGCCGGCGCCGCCCGGATCGAGGTGTTCACCCTGGCGCGCAGCTTCGCCCGCTGATCCGTCCCGCCACCGGCCACCGCCCGTTGCAGTCCCCAGGCCCGCAACCGCGGCGCCGCCCCGCCCGACCATTTTTCTCATTGTTTTTATTGAATATTTTTCATGGATGCGGCTGAAGATTTTTTTTCCGCCCTGCCGCCGCGCCGAAACCATGCAGCCATGGGGGGTTAAGGAAAGCCGGCGCGGGCTAAGATGGTAAACGAAGCTTCATCGAGCATGGTGGAGCAAGAACGAGCCTGGCAGAGCAAGAACATTGTGGACAAGTTGTTGATAACCTTTGCACCTCTTGCCTATTTAATTGATTTTAAATGTATTTTTTTTGATTCCGGAAAAAATGACGGTGTTCTTGCCAGTTCCATACCCCCCTCAGCGCAACCTCGCCTCGTTACAGGGCTTCCCGGCCTGTGCAGAACCGGTCTGTTTGCCCGCTGAAATCAGCCCAAACCGCTTTTGACCGGTTGCCGGATTTTCGCTAGATCAGCCCCTGACCGGCAGCCACTGGCTCGATCCGCCTCGCCGGTCATCCGATCAACCCGCACCCGTACGTCAAGGGAATCTCACTATGCCGTGGCATGCGCTCAAAACCTCGTTGCACGAAACTCTGCCGGACAGTGAATTCGGGCTGTGGATCAAGCCGCTTGAGTGCCGGCGGCAGGATGGTCGACTGCTCGAACTCGTCGGTCCGGACCGGTTCTTCTGTGCCTGGGTGGAGGACCGCTACCTGGGCCTTATCCGTGAGAAGGCCAGGGAACAGGGGGTGGCCGAGGAGGTCCGGCTGCAGGTGGCCGAGTCCAAACCCATGCAGATCGAATCGAGCCGCCAGGGCCAGCTCCGCCTGCCCGGGGTGGCCGGCGGCGGCGCGCGTCTGCGCTCCCTGCACCCGGCCTTCACCTTCGAGCAGTTCATGGTGGGCGAGTCCAACCTGCTCGCCCGCTCGGCCTGCCAGGCGCTGGCCACCGGTGACGCCACCTTCGGCAACTGCCTGTTCATGAACAGCTCCACCGGGCTGGGCAAAAGCCACCTGACCCAGGCCGTGGTCCACCAGGTGCTCCGCTCCGCCCCCGCCACCCGCCTGCACTACCTGACCGCGCAGCAGTTTTCCGCGGACATGGTCAAGGGGATCCGCACCAAGTCCATGGAGCAGTTCTCCAGGAAATACATCACTGACTGCGACATGCTGCTGGTCGAGGACGTGCACACCCTGACCGGCAAGAACAAGACCCAGGAGGAACTGAACACCATCCTCGACTACCTGATCAAGTCCGGCCGGCGGGTGATCCTCACCTCGGCCCTGCCGGTCAGCCGCATCGCCGGCATCGACGAGGACTTCCGCAGCCGCATGACCTCGGGCCTGGTCACCGGCATCGAGTCGCCCGACTACGAGACCAGGGCGCGCATCATCCGCCACAAGCTCCAGTTGCACGGCCTGGCCGCGGACGAGGACCTGGTCGGCTTCATGGCCGAAAACCTGCAGGGCGATATCCGCCGCATGGAGAGTGCCATCATCGGCATCAAGGCCAAATCCAGCCTGCACGGCGCCCCGGCCGACCTGGCCATGGCCCGGGAGGTGGTCTTCAACCTGATCGGCGCCCCGGCGGAGATCACCGGCGAGGCCATCCGCGACCTGATCGGCCGGCAGTTCCGGGTGAGCGTCGACGACCTGCGTTCCCGCTCGCGCAAACGGGCCATCACCTTCCCGCGGCAGGTGGCCATGTACCTCACCCGCAAGCACACCGCCAAGTCATTGGCCGACATCGGCAGTATGTACAACCGCGACCACTCCACCGTGCTCTACGCCATCAAGGCGATCACCCTGGACATGGCCCGCCAGCCCTCGGTGCGCGAACAGATCGACCTGCTCAGCGCCAAGCTCAAATAGCCCGCCCCGCAGACGGCCGCGCCCCGGACCCCGGCGGCGCGGCCCTTCTTCAGAAGTAGACCCCCTTCACCTCCGGCCCGGCCGTTGCCGTCACCGGCGCACGGACCGCCTCGGCCGCCCGGCGCGCCTCCCTGACCATGTCGTTGATACCGATGCCGGTCCAGCCGAAACCGCACACCCGCAGGCCGGCGACCCGGGCGTGCACCGCCTCGCGCCAGGCGAGCAGGCCGGTGTAGCCCGCCTCCAACTGGGGGATGGCCGAGGACGGCCGCAGCACCGCGGCGAACCGGGGTGGGTCGGGCAGGTCCATCAGTTGGCGCAGATCCTCGTAAACCCTGCTGATCAGTTCGTCGTCCGCAAGCGTCAGCCGCTCGGGGTGGCGGCGACCGCCCACCAGGGCCTCGAGCAGTTGCCCCCCCGCCGGCGCCCGGCCCGGGAACATGTGCGAGGAGAACAGCGCCCCGAGGGTGAACCGGGATTCCCGCTCCGGCGCCAGGTAGCCGAAACCGAAGGGGATGCGCGCCTCCGCGCCGAACCCCAGGAGCACCGAGAGGATGCGCGCCTCGGGCACGGCCGCAAGCGGCGGCGGCTGGTCGGGCAGGGCCGCGCGCACCAGTTCCAGCGCCTGGTTGACCGGCAGGGCGAGCACCAGCCGGCGACAGCGGCAGTCGCCCCGCTCGGCCGTGACCCGCCATCCCCCCTCCTCCTGAGCGATCCCACTCACGCCGTTTTCGCACTGCAAAGCGCCCCGCGCCGTCAGCCCTGCCGCCAGCCGGGCGGGCAGCGCGCCCATGCCGCCGGCAAAGCTGGTCATGGCCGGCAGCCGCCGCTTCTCCCCCCTGTTTGCCGCCCGGGCGGCGCGCATCCGCCGGAACACCCCGCGGATCACCGAGCCGTGCCGCCGCTCCAACTCCCGCACCCCGGGCATGACCGCGTCGATGCGCAGCCGTTCGATGTCGCCGGCATAGGTACCGGTGTAGACCGCATCGGCAAAGGGCAGCAGTGCCGGGCCGAAGCGGTGGGCCACCCACTCGGCCACGGTGGGCTCGCCGGCAAGCACCGGCCGCCACAGGTCGGCGAGCACGCGCAGCTTGGCGTGCCAGGGGATGAGCGGCTGGCGGAGGATGCGCAGCGGCTTCTGCGGAATGACCTGCAGCCGCCCGTCCAGGCAGAGGTAGCGGACGAATTCGCCCAGCGGCGCGGTCACCCGCTCCGCCTCCAGCCCGGCCAGGCGAATGAGGTCGCGGCTCTCCGCGCAGTTGTCGAGAAAGCCGTGCGGGCCCCACTCGGCCAGGTAGCCGCGGTCGCTGAAGCTGTCGATGGCGCCGCCGGACCTTGCCGACCGCTCGAGCACGAGCACCCGCCACGACGGCTCGAGTTCACCGAGAAAGGCGGCCACGCTCAGGCCGGAGATGCCGGCGCCGACCACACACACATCACAGTCCACATCATTCATATCGTTTTTCCCGGGACAGAAGGGCCCGCAGCGGGCCGGTGAGGGTTGTCTTGACAGGGTGGCTATCGTGCTTACCATAGTGGCCGAAGAATTGAAAGCAGCAACAAATTAGCCAAAAACACCGGCAAATCAATCATTTTCCCTTCAACCCGGGACACCCCTCCCGACAACCAGCAGAGGAACGGCCCCATGACGGACACACAGGTTGAAACCAGGCAGTTTCAGGCGGAGACCAGAAAGGTTCTCGACATCGTCATCAACTCGCTCTACACCGAGCGCGACATTTTCGTTCGCGAACTGGTCTCCAACGCCGCCGACGCCCTGGAGAAATTCCGGCACCAGAGCCTGGTCGACACGATCGAGTTCGACGCCCACGTGCCGCTCGAGATCACCATCGACTGCGACGACAAGAAGCACACCCTGACCATCACCGACACCGGCATCGGCATGACCCGGGAGGAACTGGAAACCAATCTGGGCACCATCGCCCACTCCGGCTCCCAGCACTTCTTCGAGCAGTTGGCCGAGGCCGCCAAGAAGGACGTCAACCTCATCGGCCAGTTCGGCGTGGGCTTCTACTCGGTGTTCATGGCCGCGCAAAAGGTGCGCGTGCAAACCCGCTCCTGGACCGGCGGGGAGGGCTGGGAGTGGGCCTCGGACGGCGGCGGCACCTACACCCTCAGCCCCTGCCCGGGCCTGCACCGCGGCACCCGCATCATCATCGAGCTCAAGGACGACGCCCACACCTACGCCACCAAGTTCACCATCGAGCGGATCATCCAGCAGTACTCCACCTTCGTGCCCTTTCCGGTCAAGGTCGAGGGCAAGAAGGTGAACACCGTCCAGGCGATCTGGACCCGGTCCAAGAGCGAGATCACGGACGAGGAGTACACCGAGTTCTACAAGTTCATCGGCAACGCCATCGACGACCCGCTCTACCGGTTCCACTTCGCGGCCGACGCGCCGCTGTCGATCAACGCCCTGCTCTACGTGCCGCGGGAGAACTTCGAGGTCATGGGCATGGGGCGGATGAAGCCGGGCGTCAACCTGTACTGCCAGAAGGTGCTCATCGACCAGCACAGCGAGAACATCCTGCCCGAGTGGCTGCGCTTTTTGAAGGGCGTGGTCGACTCCGAGGACCTGCCGCTCAACATCAGCCGCCAGTCCCTGCAGGACAACGCCCTGGTGGTCAAGCTGCGCAAGGTGCTGACCAAGCGGATCATCAAGTTCCTGGGCGAGGAGGCGGAGCGCGACCAGGACCGATACCTGGAGTTCTGGAAGACCTTCGGTATCTTCCTCAAGGAGGGGGTGACCGCGGACTTCGAGCACCGCACCGAACTGGCCAAACTGCTGCGCTTCGAGTCCTCGGCCGGCGAGCCCGGGCAGATGGTGTCGCTCACCGACTACGTCGGCCGCATGCGCGAGGGCCAGGACGCCATCTATTATATCAACGGTCCGAGCCGGGCCGCGGTGGAGTACGGCCCCTACGTGGAGACGTTCCGCAAGCGCGGGGTGGAGATCTTCTACACCCTGGACGCGATCGACGACTTCGTGCTCAATCACCTGGGCGAGTTCGAGGGCAAGAAGCTGGTCAGCGCCGACCGGGCCGACCTGGCCCTGCCGGACACGCCCGAGGCCGCCGCTGCGGCCGAGGACAAGCCGGCCGGCGAGCCGCTGGCCGCCGACCTGGTGAGCGCCCTGTGCGGCTGGATGAAGGAGACCCTGGGCGAGCGCGTCCAGGAGGTCAAGGTTTCCAGCCGGCTGGTGGACAGCCCGGCCATGATCGTCAATGTCGACGGCTTCATCACCTCGTCCATGGAACGGGTGCTCAAGGCCTCGGGCCAGAACGAGGCCTTCGGCATGGGCACCAAGAAGGAGATGGAGATCAACGCGACCAGCCCCCTGATCAAGCGGCTGGCCGCGCTCAAAGACAGTGACACCGCCTTTGCCGCTGACCTGGTCGAGCAGATCTACGACAACGCCATGATCCAGGCCGGGCTCATGGTCGATCCCATGGAGATGGTGCGGCGCAACTACCGCATTCTCGAACGGGCGGCGGCAGAAGGGCGCTGATGGCCCCAGCGCGCCGAAAACCGCCAATACGCCCCGCCCGGTAGGGCGGCGGGGAGTCTGCTGTTGAAAAAAGGTTGTGTTCACGATATAGGGAACACAACCTTTTTTCGTTGACGGCTCCTGGAGGGAATCCCATGCGGCACACCCTGTTGCTGGTTTTTGCAGCACTCTTTCTGCTTGGCGGCTGTCATGGCAAGCAGATCCGGCACCTCGCGTCGGACGCCGCCCTGATCAAGCCGGGAGAGACCACCCTGCAGGAGGTGCAGAAGTACCTGGGCGAGCCCAAGGGGCGGCGCCAGGTGTCCCCGGGCGTGGTCGAACTCGTCTACTACGAGGACCGGCCCGGCTTCTTCGGCAACACCCCGGTGCTCGGCCGGCTGACCGGCCCGAGCGGCTACGAGATGATCATCGTCACCCTGGAAAACGACCGGGTGGTGGACAGCGAATTCCGGACCTTCCACAAGAACGACCGCAAATGGGCGGAGGACTTCACCTGGGACGAGGTCCAGTGAGCGAACCGTCGACCCTTGCCATCTACCGCGAGCGGATGATCGAGGAGCAGCTGGTGCCGCGCGGCATCGGCGATCCGCGGGTGCTCGAGGCCATGCGCCAGGTGCCGCGGCACCTGTTCGTCGAGGACGCCATGCAGGCCCATGCCTACGGCGACTTCCCCCTGCCCATCGGCAGCGGCCAGACCATCTCCCAGCCCTATATCGTCGCCCTGATGACCGAGGCCCTGCAGCTCAAGGGCACCGAGCGGGTGCTGGAGATCGGCACCGGCTCGGGCTACCAGGCGGCGATCCTCAGCCGCCTCTGCCTGCGGGTCTACACCATCGAACGGATCGACGCCCTGGTCGGGCGGGCGCGCAAGGTGTTCGACCGGCTCCGCTACCACAACATCGTCTCCCGCATCGACGACGGCACCGAGGGCTGGGCCGCCGAGGCCCCGTTTGACGGCATCCTCGTCACCGCCGGCGGCCCGCGCATCCCCGACCCCCTGCTCGCCCAGCTGGCCGACCCGGGCCGCCTGGTCATCCCGGTGGGCGACCAGGGCGTGCAGGACCTGCAGCTCGTGGAAAAACGCGACGGCGGCCTGACCGTGCGCACCATCGAGCAGGTCCGCTTCGTCGACCTGATCGGCGCCTACGGCTGGCCGAACTGACCGTCACCCCGCGCCCTTTCCCGCCTCTCCCCCAGCAGCCTCGCATCGCCCGGACACGGCCAACCGGTCGCGCCGCGGCAAAAAACCTTGCCGACCCGCCCCGCAGGCGGGACAATAGTCGCAAAATCCCTCGCTCACCCCATCCCCAGGCGCCCATGTCCTACCTCAACAGCGACGACCTGCTCGACCTGCTCGTGCGGGAGCGGCTGCTCACCGCCGCCCAGCGGCAGTTCATCCTCCTCAACCAGGCCAAGCAGCGGCTGAAGCTCTTGAAACACCACGGCCGCCGCCAGGAGGACGAGTACCGCCAGGCCAAGGGGTTCCCCGACCTGGTGGACATCATCCTCTCGCTCGGCCTGGAGACCGCCGACCGGCCGCCCCAGCCGATCAGCGAGGAAATGATCATGCTGGCGGTGAGCCGCGGCTTCGACATCCCGTTCAAGAAGCTCGACCCGCTCGAACTGGACATGAACGTGGTCACCAAGACCATCCCGCGCTCGTTCGCGATCCGGCACCTGATCCTGCCCATCAGCCTGGACAACGGCCTGCTCGAGGTGGTCACCTACTACCCGGACAACCAGAACGCGCTCGAGGACATCGAGCGGGCCAACCAGCTGACCGTCCGGCCGTACCTGTCCACCAAGACCGACATCCGCAAGATCCTCGCCGAGTTCTTCGGCTTTCAGCGGTCGATCACCGCCGCCGAGACCCAGTTCGGCGCGGTCGGTGCGGCCGCGCCGGTGGACATCGGCAACCTCGAGCAGTACGTGCGGCTGGCCTCGGCCAAGGAACTCAGCTCCACCGACCAGCACATCAAGGCCGCGGTCAACCACCTGTTCAGCTACGCCCTGGAGCAGCGGGCGAGCGACATCCACATCGAACCCAAGCGCGACGTGTGCCTGGTCCGCTTCCGCATCGACGGCGTGCTCCACACCATCTACAACCTGCCCAAGGCGGTGCACTCGGCCATCACCTCGCGCATCAAGAGCCTGGCCCGGATGGACATCGCCGAGAAGCGGCGGCCCCAGGACGGCCGCATCAAGATCGGCCGGCGCGAGGAGGACCGGGCCGCGGAGATCCGCGTGTCCACCGTGCCGGTGGCCTTCGGCGAGAAGACGGTGATGCGCATCCTCGACCCGGAGGTGCTGTTCCAGCGGCTCGACGACCTCGGCTTCGCCCGCCGCGACCGGGTGGTCTACAACAGCTTCATGACCGCGGCCCACGGCATCGTGCTGGTCACCGGTCCCACCGGCAGCGGCAAGTCCACCACCCTCTATTCCACCCTCAAGCAGATCGCCACCCCGGAGAAGAACATCATCACCGTGGAGGACCCGGTGGAGATGGTGCACGAGGAGTTCAACCAGATCGCGGTGCAGGCGCAGATCGAGGTGACCTTCTCCACCATCCTGCGCAACATCCTCCGCCAGGACCCGGACATCATCATGATCGGCGAGATCCGCGACCTGGAGACCGCCACCCACGCGGTGCAGGCGGCCCTCACCGGCCACCTGGTGTTCTCCACCCTGCACACCAACGACGCGGTATCGACCATCGTCCGGCTGCAGGATCTCGGCCTGGAACCGTTCCTCATCTCCTCGACCCTGCTCGGGGCCCTGGCCCAGCGGCTGGTGCGGCGCATCTGCCCGCACTGCGCCGAGCCCTACCCGGTCGAGGCGGCCGCCCTGGTCCGGCTCGGTTTTCCGGTGAGCGGTCGCGAACCGGTGGAGCTGAAGCGCGGCAAGGGCTGCCTGCACTGCCGCAACACCGGCTACCTGGGCCGGCTCGGCATCTTCGAGATCTTCCCCATGTCCGATCAGTTGAAGAAGCTCATCGCCGGCCGGGCGGACGACGCCCAACTGCGCCAGGTGGCGGTGCGCGAGGGCATGACCACCCTGCGCGAGGACGCCTGGCGCAAGGTGCAGGCCGGGCTGACCACGGTGGAAGAGGCCGTCCGGGTGACCGGCGATGCCTGATCTTTTCGCTGGCGCAGGGGTCAAGGGGCACTATAGTCTACGCTGGAGCAGACAATCATGAGCGCAAAGAAGACCACCGGACAGAAGATCGTCGCCAAGAACAAGAAGGCGTTCCACGACTACCACATCGACCAGACCCTGGAGGCGGGCATCGTGCTCAGCGGGCCGGAGGTCAAGTCGCTGCGGGCGGGCAAGGCCAATCTGCGCGACGGCTACGCCCAGCTGAAGAACGGCGAGGTCTTTCTCTACAACGTGCACATCTCGCCCTACGCCTGGACCACCCATCTCGCCCAGGATCCGCTGCGGGTACGGAAACTGCTGTTGCACCGGCAGGAGATCCGCAAGCTGATCGGCAAGCTGCACGAGAAAGGCATTGCGCTCATACCCCTCAAGATATACTTTATCGCCAACGGCAAGGCCAAGGTGGAACTGGCCCTGGCCCGCGGCAAGAAGCTCTACGACAAACGGGCCGCCCTCAAGGAGAAGGAATCCAACCGCGAAATGCAGCGCAATCTGCGGCGCGAGGAATGACGGGCGGCCGGAATGGGCACGACACCACACACGACACGACACGACACGACAAGGGGGCGAAACGGATTCGACGGGGATATTGAAGCTTGATGTTGCATGCCGAGTTTCTGTCAGCTCGTAAAAATGACGGAATTAAATATAATCGCAGACGATTATAACTACGCACTGGCAGCGTAAGCTGCTGTGCCGTCCCGCCGGCCCGAGCCTGTAAGGCCGGATTCGGGGCGTCGCCTCTTCAGGCTGGCTGACCGTGTTCGCCCGAGACGCGGTCAGCGAGATTTCCCGGGCTGGCGTCCGAACATCCCTGTTCCGGGTGAGAAGCGGACGCGAGAACCAATCCCGGAACTAAGCATGTAGAGACACGAGGGGAGAATTTTCGGACCCGGGTTCAACTCCCGGCGCCTCCACCATCACCACAGAAGCCCGTCCCGCGACCTGCCCGGTCGCCGGACGGGTTTTCTTTTTTCAGGGGCTGGTTGTTTCTCCAGAATCCCAAAGTCCTGTCAAACCGATCTGTTCCCTGGCAAAATCACCATGAATTGTATGCCGCACACCGCAGAGCGAATGGTATAGTGGCCACCGACCCTGCACGACCCGCCAGCCTGTCCAAAGGCGTTGGGGCCCAGAAGCAGACACAGCTGACAGCGTCCGCAGAAGCCGCTCACACAGTCCTGTACGGCATAGGGGATCAACTCGGGCCTGGAATGGTAAACCATGAGCTACAACGAACAGCAGGGCCGGACCGTTTCCGCGGCGCTGGCCAGGCTGGCAACGCTGTTGGCGACAGAATGAGTATCAAGCGGGCGGGGGGGGGCTTTCTGGAGGCGGCGCAGTCCGCGCCCGCACATCAATCGACAAAAAGGCGCCATCGATGCAACTCCTCGAGCAGGCCAAATCCCGTATCGAGCAACTCATCGAGGCAGCGGTACGCACATGACTGGTAAAAAAAAGAAAGGCAAGGATATCTCCATCGTCCGGTCCTCGGCGGCGGAATACCTGACCTTTGTCGCCGCCAGCGGTACGGGCGGGGTCGAGGCGGTTTACGCCGATGAAAGCATCTGGCTGACTCAGAAAATGATGGGGGTGCTGTATGATGTGGAAACCCATACCGTCAACTACCACCTGAAAAAGGTGTTCTCTGACCGTGAGTTGCAGGAACAGGCAGTTATTCGAAATTTTCGAATAACTGCCGCCGACGGCAAGACCTACAACACCATGCACTACAAGCTCCCCGCCATTATCGCCGTGGGTTACAAGGTCAACTCCGAACGCGCCGTGCAGTTTCGCAAGTGGGCCACCACCATCATCGATGAGTACACCATCAAGGCCTACGTGATGGACGATGAGCGCATCAAAAGCGGCGGCTCCATCCTCACCGACCAATACTTCGAAGAGCAGTTACAGCGCATCCGGGAGATTCGCCTTTCCGAGCGAAAGTTCTACCAGAAGATCACGGACATCTATGCCACCTCCAGCGACTACGATGTCACTGCCCAGGCCACCAAGCGCTTTTTCGCCACCGTGCAGAACAAACTGCACTGGGCCATCCACGGCCAGACCGCGGCAGAAGTCATCGTCAAACGCGCTGATGCCGACAAACAGAACATGGGGCTGACCACCTGGAAGGATGCCCCGCGCGGGAAAATACAGAAATTTGACGTCAGTGTAGCGAAGAACTACCTGACCGAACACGAGTTGGCGCAGTTGAGCCGTCTCGTTGCAGCCTACCTGGACGTAGCTGAGGACATGGCCCTGCGCAAGATGCCCATGACCATGCAGGACTGGGAAACCCGCCTCAACCGCTTCATCGAGGCCACTGACCGCGAAATTTTGCAGGATGCCGGCAAGGTTACGGCGGAGATTGCCAAGGCTCACGCCGAAAGCGAGTTCGAAAAATACCGCATCG